>ERZ1024469.8-NODE-8-length-21227-cov-10.923059_pt1 | contig 21227 bp, 17 predicted proteins | sample MGYA00520803_ERZ1024469 | MGnify/ENA primary metagenome ERZ1024469 (study PRJEB33242, sample SAMEA3444308) | Homo sapiens | biome: Host associated; feature: Gastrointestinal tract; material: Stool | place: Uganda | collected 2011-01-01 ... | reverse complement strand
AAATTAGGATCCAAGGATATACGGTTCATTGCCATTTGAGCAATAGCCTGAATAGGATTATTCATCTGGCTTTACCTCCTCATCATTCTTGGCTTTTTGGGACTGCGAGGATTTTGACCTTGGAGAGGACGTAAGCATCTTTTCGAGCCTGTCCAGCCTCTCATTTAAGGCCATTTTGAATTCAGCAAACTTCGGATCTTCCTGCTTTTCAGCATTCGGATTTACGTGCTGATAGATTTCTGTTTGGATAGAACCATTACTATTCCAAGCTTTTAAGACTACATAGGAATAATCTGAAGCGGGAAATACTGCAACAGTTCCATCCATAGGAATCTCACTTGCACGGATATCGTCTGGAGAATTCACAACTCGTCCTGGGAGATACGTGGGTCTTGGAGGGGGAGTCTGGGGTTGCTGCTGAAAGATACGCTCGTTGATTTGAGGAGTTTGCGGATTAAACGCCATCTGTCTTTGAGCGGCCGTCCAGCCAGCTTCGAACGCTTGCCTATCTAAAGTCGGAGCTGGACTACCAGAATTAAACCACTGGTTTTGATCCATAGTAACGTCTCCTTTATGCGTTCATCTTGAATTAGTCTACCTTAATAGCCTTGATAGGATTGCCGTTCTCGTTCCAGGAAATCTGATAACGACCCTCAGCAACACTGACAACCAGCTTGAGACCAGCCTTTGCAGGATCATACTTCATGATATCCCGCAGGTGCTTGACATCTTCGGGTTCCTTCTCGGCGGGGATGAAGCCCTCGGCCATTTCCTGTTCAGACCAAGCAGGGGTACCCTCTTCAGCCAGATGGAAATCAGCACCAGCTGCCGCAAGTTCCGCATTGATCTCTGCGACGGTCTTGCCAGCTTTCTTACCGTCATTGATGATTTCAGAATACTTCTTTTCCATAGTTCTTGTCTCCTTCTATAAAAATATTTTACGTCCATACCCTCATGCAGATATCAGACGCATATAAAGACATTGCAGCAAATCTTCAGAGACAAATTGATGCTGTTAAAAATAGCGTTATTTCTAATGATGTAGCACATATATTTGACCCGACTCTGCAGAACCCAACGGGGAATGATATTTTTAGTTGGTTAAGTGAATATAATAAACACTGGTGGAGATCTTATATACCCAGTAGTGTTCAATATCATAGCAGACTTGTTGACAGAACAAAAAGGACAACAATGACATACCGCCAGACAACAATTTATTGGTCCCGAGAGATTGAGATAAATTCAGATGGAACTTTTGATCTGAAAAATCCACAATCTGTAAACTATTCAGGTTGGCTTTCTTCAAAAGAGGCTCTTGCCGCTTGTGCTTATTGGGCAGGCCTGGCTGCAACAGAACCCTACTATATGTATGCTAGGAAATCCACAGGCGACAGTTCCAACATTGATACTAGTATGCATTATGTTCCGGTTGGAGCTACTGCCGAGACAGCAACTTATTCTAATGCAACATTCGGATATAATGAGGATGACAGTGGAGACTGTTGGCTTCTATATAACTACAGTGCAAACGTCAGTAATGTCGTATGGACAAAACTAGTTACTGTGGATTCTGTTCTTGCACCAGACTCTGACATTCATTATGTTAACTCAGTGAACGAAGCCGCCTATCCAAAGTATGGAGATAAAGACGGACGGAATTATATTTATCTTGGTCAACCATTTGCCTTATTTCCGCAAATGGCTCGTATAGCAGTTGGATCATATATTGGATCAGGATTATATGGCGCAGATAATCCAAATAAATTGGAGTTTTTATTTCAACCAAAGATTGTTTTTCTGCATACAAATACAGCTCATTTCTACGATAATGGTCCGGTTCTGCATGCTTTGACATATCCGTCTACAATATATGGAACTAGTTTCACCAATACAGGTGTTGTAGAATGGATAGAAAACGGAGTTAAATGGTATACAGAAGCTAAAAAAGCAAGTGAGCAATTTAATGATGCCAACAAAATATATAGTTATATTGCTATAGGATAGTAAAAATCTCCCGTATAAGTTCTTAACTGAGCCTATACGGGAGAAAGTACATTTTAAGGAACTGTTTCTAGATTTTTAATTTTAATAAATGCCTTTGCATGATCGATAGATATTGTAGGAAGGCCGTAAAGTTCTGACGTCATTATCCCGATTGAATTGACATTACTTCTGCCGTTAGATGAAATGTGCCCAAGTACGGTTGGCGCGGCGAATCCATTTTCTAGGCATATTGGTTTACATATTAGATTAATTGGCGATGACTTATAGTTTTCGAATGATAAGTCTAGTTTTTTTGCTGTATCGTTAGCATCGGATAACGCAAACATGCTTTGAACACCATAGTCACCACTTAGACCAATAATCCATTTATCTCCGATCGGATATAGTGTGTAGCTATAAGAACTATATAAGGTAGATGGTTGCTGGTAAACATTACTGGCCGATGCGACTATTTCATATGTCATACTTTGAACGTTTGTTATTTTTACAACTCTTATGTATGCCGTTTCTGAGTCAACGAGAATCGCATATAATTCGTTTTTATAAATAGTTAAACTATTAAAAACATTAGATGTTTCAATGTTCTGCCACGTTACAAGATCTGTAGAAAACGCGACCGGACTAGTAGTATCATACATAATGTAGTATCCCGAATAATACATAATAGAAGGACTACTTATATTCCTACTGTAGTTTATTTGTATTGTTTCTTTAGAAAAATTTCCAGAAGGGGACGTCATACGATGCAAATACATGTGATGATTTATAGGAGCTGTAGATGAGTCACTTGAATGTACTTGAAGCGCCATTATAATGCCATTTACCACACCAGTAAAGGTAAACGAATAACCACTGGTAGTTATAGATATTGATTTTGTATAGTTAGCAGGCTGATTTAAATTCGTGAAGGCATACATAGTGGCCGTGTCGCTATATGGAAAACACATCAATATATAGTAATTATCTAAATAGCCAATACTCATGATATTAGACCAATATAGAGCATTGATATATGTTTCATTATCAGATTTGAGCATGATACTGTTTTCTGAAAATAGTTTATTCTTAATATCATCTATTAAGTATACATATGCATAGTATCGTTTAGAATCATATTTCCGTGAACGTAGTATTATGTATTTATTGTTGCAATAATTTATGTGGAAGTCAGACGATCTAAGCGATATTTCTGATTCAGTATCAGCTGAATTTATAATATAATTCCCAGGCGGTAATTTATTCCCTTCATAATCGTCTATAGCACTTCCATCGCATGGCGCAAACTCCTCTCCCGGATTGTCATTAACAGTCAGGAGAATATCATCAATTTTTAGCCCATAATTCTTTTTAACCTCAGCAATACTTGCGGCATTACTGTCTGCTGTATTTTTAACAGCATCAATTTGTCTCTGAAGATTTGCTGCAATGTCTCCAGAAAGCTGAGACTGTACATTGGCAAACCATGTATCAAATTCATATTCCCACTGTGCAAAGAGTTGATCAATGTTAGTTTGCTGAAGAACAGATGTCACAAAGGGACAAGTGCTCTTGCCAACATTAATCTCAATGTTTCCAGCGGTAATACTGGTAGCACCAGCCGCAATAGTCACGTAAGCCAAAGCATACTGATGTACAGTCTCTGTATTCGTCAGTGTCGGCTTTACAGGATTTGCAGAAGCAGTGCCTTTCAAAACCTTGATGCTGTTAGCTCGTACAGATGCGGAAGAATTCACTTCCAGAATAATCGCATCGATTCTGTCGAGACTTACGTCAGCGGTTGCGATATCCAGCGGAAGAAGCGCGTCATTCAAAGTCCATGTCCCGTCAAACCAGGCCTTACCAGGTTTAACAATAACCTGCAGTCCAGTTCCAGCAACCGTTGTGAATGTATTTCCAATTGTGGAAAAGACACCATCAGTAATGACCCCATTGAATATGGAGCTCATCTGCTCTGCATTATACACGCGGTCCTTATTTAAGGAATTATAAAAGCCATATGTTACAGCCATATGTTACCTCCTTATTCAATAGTTTCATCCTCGGTTGAGGTGAATGTAGGAGTAATCTGAACGCCAGTTGAATCCTGAGAAATAACAATCTCAGAAATATAAACAGTGCCAGTAATTCCATATTCATTCTCAACCTGCACAATATCGCCTATAGTAAAATCTTCACCATAAACATATTGCCTGGCCGCCTCGAGTTCCCCTTCAAACGCGGTTGTCGTCTGATAGTTAGAAAGCTCAAGTAAACCTTTCTGTTTGTTTATCTTATTCCACTTAGCGGCAGTTCCGCCTTGTTCGCCATCGTTTACACCGCCATTGTCAATGAAGATCTCTCGCCTAGCTAGCCCGGTCGGTTCAGAATCTTCAGAAAACCCCCAAGCAGTCACTTCTTCATCCTCATAACTTGTGTAGGTTGTTTCGGATTCTTGAATCGTAACTTCCTTTTGGTAGGTCCCGACGGCGTAGACAGAATTTTTATACGATTTATAGGACTTAAGATAGTTCGAGTTTATGAGATTTTCAAAATTCGGAGAAAAGACAACATAAGGATTCTCATTTTGATCATATGATCGGTCGGTTCCAACATATAATTCAAACTCGAAGCCTCCGGAACTCTTTGGCAGAACTCTCCAGCCAAGTTTTGCTTTTTTGCAAAGAGAGCAAATCATGCTGTAAAGATTTTCACCGCGTGCAGTAAACTCCATATCTTCACTTGTGACCTTACTATTCGTTGAGGCTTTATAAGTAAAGTTCGGAATCTTTCGAGCTGCCGATGCGGATATAACCTCATTGCTGAGCATCTTAGAGATGATCGCTGGAACCTTTCCAGTAAATATTTCATTACTGGAGATAATCCTTCGCTCCAAGATACTTTCAAGACTACGCCCAGTCACAGTTAGATGATGTCCTTCCTCAGAAGTCTCAATCTCGATCGTCTCAATAATCATCAACCGATCAGAATCCTTACACCAGAGATAGTTTCCGATCTGCATTGCTTGAATATAGTCAAGACGAACTGGTGTGTAGAGTTCAAAATCACCAGCTTCATCATAGCGAACCGTCCAAATAGCAGAAGTGAATGCATCTATGAGTGCTATAGCATCGTAGTTCTTATCGAGAACCAGAAATTCCATAGTTAAATACCTCCATAAGCATTCCGATAACTAAAAGACATCACGAGGTTATCAGCTCCGCTTGTTGCGGTGAAGTTAAAGATGTTCTTACCAACAGACACCTGGAACCAATCGGCAAGTTTCTCAATTGCAGCAATGGCATTGGTGTATTTGCCGTCATGAAGAACTTGTACATACTTATCACCACTAATTGTAGAGATAAGGATATCATCGCCGCTCCCATAGTCTTTGCCAATCAGAGTTTTGATTTTGGAGAGGTCCACAATCATCTTCTCCTGCGTCTCAACATTGTAAATGGTGATTTTACCAGAAACAGACCCGAGTGCATGAATCGTGATGAGAACGCCAGTATCTACGTCACCGACATAGTTAATTGTCGAACGAGTGTCGAGATTAATACTGCCAAACTCAATCAGATCTTCCGTCATTGATTCATTGGAGAATGGGAACTCAAACAGTGGAGTTACCGTTGCGAACTGAGTAATGCTCGGATTCGGATCATAGAAGAATGGATCCAGACAAAGAATCGAGATTTGGGTTGTCTCTTCTTTCGAGAAGATATTCGGAGAGTTAGACTCTACATACCCAACAGTTTCAAGATTCCGATTGTCAGTTTCCACCTCTATTTTGACCTGCTTTTTAAGTGGAAAATACCGATAAGTAAGTTGCCTGGAATCTTCAATTGTTGGGGCAAACATAAACTGCAGATTGAAGACTATATTACGGGTTCCGGCCCGCGCGGAGGAGTAAATAGCTCCATCCGCGGCGGCCAGATCCGTTGAATTGATATTAGCTGTCGGGGGTCCGAGTCCAGTAATACTTCTCACAATCAGTCCCGACTTCTCAGGATGGAAAAGATCCAGAACTAACGACTCACCCTTAGGATTGGTTACCTTGATGGATTTAATCATACCCTAGAAATCGCCTCCTTAAATGCGGTGAACTGATTATTAGTATTACGATAGATTTCAGACCTACTAAGAGCCTTCGGAGAATAGTTGTTCTGCACAAACTCAATAGTCGAAGGACCATTTTGATTATTCTGAGGCTGCGGCTGATTATCATTGACTTGCCGTCTCCCGAGACTCGATGCAACAGCAGCAACTCGGGCACCAGTAACCTGTGTATTAATGACTGGTGTCTTCATACTGCCTATGCGGCTAAGTCCGCCACGGACACTACTCAAATCAATGACTGGGGCAATCTGAGGATGCAGCGTTGGATCGGTATCGATGACATCGGCAATCTGCTTAATAGTTTCACGAGCAGCATCAATAGCACCTTGAGACATTTCTTCGCTGCTCTTAACTACCTGGCCTGTCATGTTTTCAAAGCCAATCGCAAAGCCTTTACCGCCCATTTCGCCAAGCCACATAAACTTGCGAGAAGGAGAATGTGAGTCGATCTCGACCTGTGCAGCAGAGAAAGCAGCAGCCGCAACAGCTCGTGCAGCATCGGCAATCTCGCTTGCTTTACTAAGAATACCCTGCTTGAATCCTTCAGCACACATCTGCCCCAAGCTATACCATTGCTTATAGTCACTATTGATAGCAGCCTCTCCAGCATTGCTAAGAGCCTTCGCACCAGTAGTAACTGCACTTGTAGTAGTAATCATTCCATTTCCAAGAGATTCAGCATATTTCACGCCATAACTCTCGAAATTGGTAGTTAGTGCACCAATGGTAGACTCAGCTGTTGTTGCATAAGTAGAGGAAACAGTGTTCATGGCTGTCTGCACAGCGCCAGTAACAGATTCTGTCATGTTCTGCGTTGTGTTCTGGAGATTATATCCAGTACGTTCCGCTGCAGCAGCAGAAATCTGCTCCATAGTAAAGCCAAGTTTCAGAAGATCTTCTTTTGACTCAGCAATATACTGTGCATATGCTACCATAGCATCAGTTGAGGTATTAGAAACTGTATCCTGAGTAGTATTTACCTCATTCATCAGGTTGGCAAGATCAATCTGAGCCTGAAGAAGTTCTTGGTAAGCTTTCTTAGCCTCTTCACTGGTCTTGCCCATCTTCTTAACAAGATAGTCATACTTCTGATTCGCTTGGTCGACCTTCTCATTTTGAATTTCGATCTTCTGTCTAACAATCTCAGTTTCTTTGGCATTCTTATCAGCTTCCGAAGCTTTCTGGCCAATAGTTGCTTCCCAGAGTTCTTTCTCAAGATCAATCGTAGAGAGATCCATGTCGAGGTCAGAAATACGATCCTCAAATGCCTCGAGAAATGTATCAGCGGCTTTAGCGCCACTATAGGAACCAGCACTGGACATAACCCCGGACAGAGAAGACTGCGTGGATTCCGCAATTGAATCAACCGTATCCGAGATCTGCGAACCAAAACTATCCATGCTTGTATCAAAGCCAAGACCTAAGAAATCTAAGATCGTCGATTCACCGCTAACCAGACTATCAAATTTGGTCTTAGTTTCACCGGCGGTTTTTGTAATCCAGTTTGTGGCAGTCTTCATTCCGGAAGAAAGTTTTTCGCCAAATCCAGCGAACATACTTGATCCGAGAGATTCGCCACCTTCTTTAGCCGCTTTTGCCGCCTTATCGCTAGTTGCACCCTCATTGAGGCCATTTGCACAGTCAACACCTGCTTGAATGTACTCATCGGGGTTACTATGACGGCCAATGAGGTCATCATGTCCGGCGAGCATATTTGCAGCAAGTGCTTCACCAGCTTCTCTAGCGACAGCCAGACCGTCGCCTCGAGTAGTTCCTTCGAGAAGTCCAGAGGCTGCGTCTTGCCCAGCATCGACCATTGTTGACCAAGGAGAATGCCATCCTGTCACATAGCGGAATCTTTCGAGGAATGTCGTGCCGACAATTTCGCCACTATTAGCAACATTTTCAAGAGATTTCGTGTCGCTAATACCCGCTAAGAAGCCATTTAAGCAGTCTTTACCGGCTTGATTGAAGTCATCTACATAACCCCTAAGCTTCTCAATAGCAGAAAGTGTGCTCGTACAGATTTTATCGATGGGATTATCTTTGCCAATAACAGCAGTATCAGTACCAAAATCCCAAAGACTATCGCCGAAATCAGCAAGTGCATCTCCAAAGTCAGTGAGGTCATCAAGATTGACATCGTCAAGACTCGGAATAAAGTCAACGAGACGGTTAAGATTGGCAATAAGGACCGAAGTAGTATTGCTCTTAATATCAGCTTTTGCGATAGATGCGTAGAACTTTCCAAGCCCTTTACCAAAGTCCTCAAGTTTATCGCCAAAATCATCAAGGCCTTGCTTACCCTGAACCCACTGTATAAGACCATCATCTGGCAATTCTTTTGCAACGGACACAAGGCCTCTTGCTGCATCAACGGATCGAAGAATCTTATTAACAGATACTTTCTCGACAGAATCGCCATAGTCAACAAGTGATTTACCAAAGCTCTTTAATTGCCTGCCAAACACACTGAAACTCTGATTGCCAGTAAAGAATACGCCAAATATACTCCAATCAGGAATCGCTTTTGCTACTCTAACCAATGCCTCTACAGCAGGAATTGAGTTAAGAATTGCTTCATTTCTTATCCCGTAGAGAGATAAACTATATGCAACAAGACATCCGCCAAATATTGCGAGTTGTGTACCGAATACGCTAAGATCTTGCTGGCCAAAGAAAATGCCAAGGATGCCCCAATCAGGAATAATGCTGGCAATATTCACAACGGCCTGAATAGCAGGAATGGAATTCAATATCTGTTCGGTGTTAACCCCATAAAGGGACACACTAAACAGCACAAGACATCCGCCAAATGTAGCAAGTTGGGTTCCAAATTTGCCAAGATCTTTTACACCAGCAAACATCTGGAAAAGACCGCCACTTCTCGGAAGCATTCGAGACACTTCAACTAGCGCAGATACTGCGGGGACAGATGTCTTAATAGCAGAAATATTCGCATTTTGAATTGCAATACCAAACGCTGTAATACCTGCACCAAGTTTAGAAAGTTGCACCTTGAATTTATCAAAATCCGGTGCACCAAGAAGTTTCTCGAAAAACCCGGTTCCGATTAAAACGACCATTACTTTAGCCATTTCAAGCATGCAATTCATCGCATTAAGAGTAGCCTGGGTATCGATTTGTCGAGCCATATCAGAGAAGTTTTTAATAGCTTCACCTATGACTTGGTATGCTTTTGCCATGCCGCCACCAATGCCGCTGCCAACAGCGGTAATAATAGCTTCATTTATGCTTCCGAACAGTTTCCCAATGGCACTGCCAACGATCTCACACTTTTCTGGAAGATCATCCGGTATCCATTTTCGAAGTGCTCCAATGAGTGCGAGAATTGCGCCAATCGCAACAACCGCCACAGCAAGTCCCGTAAGCGCAGCACTCATTCCATTACCGATTTTACCAGCAACCCACAAAGACATCATCGCAGGAATTAATGAGAGCGATAGAATGCCAATTGCTCCGGCAACCTTAATAGCCATATCAAGATTTGGAACGAAAGCGAGCATGGCACTCAAGACTGCTGCAAGGATCCCCATGACAGCGATGAGACTACCAAAAGCCTTATAGTCAAGTTTCTTTACTCGATTGACCATTAGACCCATGAACCCTAGTGCAAGCATAAGGCTTGATAGTGCCGCAGAAGCAACACCTATCTTTTCTGGGCCTTCTTTCATTGCGAATGTTAGCGCACCAACCATTGCACCGAGCGCGACCATCGCGACTGTAAGTGCGCCGATTGTTTTTACAGAATTGGATGCTAAGTTGGTGACCGCAATCAATCCGGCGAGGAATGAAGAAAGAAAGCCAACATAAATAATACCTTTCATCATAGCACCATTATCAAGGGCTCCAACTATACCACCAATAATGGCAAGAACTCCAATTGCACCGGCTGCAGCTAAAAGCGTAATCGAGATCTTATGCGCATTTTCACCAATAAGTGCGGATGCTGCCATAAGGCCAACAATCACAATCGAAAGCGATCTGATCGCACGCAATCCTTTTCTAAGGGTTTCTTCTTTTATGGATCCAAGTAGTTTTATAGATCCAATAATAGTGAAAATTCCAGCACCAATGCCAGCCAGCATAGCACCAGCTTTAGCAGCATTTCTTCCTATCAGCTTAGTAGTGAGAAACAAAGCAGCTAATCCAACAAATACTGCAGCAGCATTTTTAATGATTTTGTCAATTCTACCAAGATCGAATTTTCCAAGCTTATCAATAACCCCAAGCATAGCACTAACTGCGCCAATAGCAATGATAAGAGATACGGAATTTTTGATTCCTTCGAATCCCTTTATATTGCCAAGCATAAGCGTCAATGCTATAAGAGTACCAACAGCGCTGCTAACACCAAGTAAGAAAGATCCGACATCTTTTATTTTAATATCGGCAAAGCTTTCAAATGCTTTTGCAATAAGTATAATTGATGCGGAGAGTGCAAGAAGATTTTTTGCAGCAGTATTTGTAGACCGAATTTTTCCGCTAGCATCAGTAAGCCTTGTCAGGTTATGACTCATAAGATTAGCCGCGATAGCCAATGTTCCAACAAGAACAATAATGGCCAATGTAGAATCCATTAGAGAATTCGGATCAACATTTTCAAGTATCGCGAATGCCTTAGCAAGTGCAATCATGGATACTGCAAGAGCGGCAATGCATGCAGTTATTTCTATAACAGCATTCATAGCTTCTTTGGCAATTTTTGGGAAGCTCCCTAATGCAAATATAAATATACCAAATGTCGCAATAACCATGCTGAGGGCTATAGCTGCATCAGCAACTTTTTTACTTGGCAGTGCAGCAAGAAGCGCTATAGAAAGTGCTAGTACAGCAATGGCCTTAGCAATTTTAGCATAAGTAGGAATATTAATAGAATTTTTAATGGCGTTAAACATTCCAGTAATGGAAGCAAAAAGTTTATTTAAATTCGTGGTGAGTGTTCCTATTGGACCGCCAAGTGCAGCAATTGCATTTATAACTTTGTTGATTTGGTTGATAAGAACCATGCCAAATACAATCGAGATAAGACTACCCCATGGCACTTTATCGAGCCATCCACGAATAACAGTAAACGCTTTCGTAACATTATTACTCAAGTTTATAAAACTAGCACCAGTCTGAGCACAAGCTGCTTTTACTGTATTTTGGAATTTATCAAGAACTCCATCAGAGTCGGTAATATTAAAACTCAGATTCTTAAACCAATTGGTTGCATCTGAGCCAATTCCTTTAAATATTCCGATAAGATTTGTGAATGTAATTTTGTCAAGACTTGCGATTCTCGAGACAACTTCCTTCACATAGGAAAGTAATTCTCCGGCGGCATCAGCGGCTCCTTCAAATACATTTTGAATTATTCGAAGAGAGACTCTTCCGAATTCACTATTTTCAAACTGCTGGAAAAGTTTTTTAATAATTTCAAAGAGATTGAGAGCAATCTCTCCGATCTTATTAAAGGCCGCAGATACCTTGTCACCAGATCTAATGAAATTCCTGAAAATATAAATCAAATCGCCAATGGTTCCAAGAATTTCGAGCAGCAAATCGCCAAATGTCGCGAATTGCGGAGCAATCAGATTCTTAACAGCTTCGCCAAGTCCCTTGAATACACTAAGAAGTATATCAAATGCTGAAAATACACCTCTAGCGATTCGCTTAATATTTGCCATCTGCTTAGCATTAAGCTGCAGAGATGTCATAAGATTTTTAAAGCCGGATGTTATGTTAAGAAGATCGTCAACTGTCTTCTGAGGAAATATCTCTCGAAAAGCCTCCTTGATTGGCATGATGAGACGGAGAATTGCCTCCATTGTCGCATTTATACCCTCAAGAAAAGTTTTTCGGCCGTTTCCTTCACGCCATCCGCTAAGAAGTTCATTGCGAAGATCACCAGATGCTGCAAATACCTCATAAAGGATATTTGCAAGATTCGTCCAAAGTTTCTTAGCTTCCTGATAATCACCAAAGATCAGTTCGAAAGTCTTCATCCAGCCTGTAGAGACAGCATCGGATGTTGCGGAGATAGCTTCTGCAAATGTCTTTGCTTCCTGACCGGCTTGAAATGATTTACGACCGAGTTCATATGTGGAGCTGCTAAGATCCTCCATATATCCACGGAGGGTCTCAATATCCACTCCGGTGGTATCAGCATATGCCTGAAGATCGAGAGTTCCCTCTGCATACTTATCAATTGCCGTCAAAAGTTGAGTTGCAGTTAGATCGGTTGCTTCAGAAACCTCATAAAGTTTATTCGTAAAAGCACCGTACCTGTCCAGAACGTTCATGAGAACGTCTGAGGTAAACCATGCGTCAGACAATGCATTATTAAAGTTGGTGACACTAACAGCATTGCCTTTCATGGTTTTATAAGTACCATCGCCAGCTTTTTTGAGCTTACCAAGATTTGCAGCAGCCTCAAGAACATTCTCTTTGAATTCAGCGGTTGCCATGTTGGCATTCTCAATCGATTTCCAATCAATGAGCTTTACTGAACCAGTCGAGAGTGCCTGAGAAAGATTATACATAGCACGGCTAGCTTCATTTGCATTAGCACCAGAACGTGCGGCCCATAATGCAATACCTTGCATAGACGTGACAGACCTATCGAGTTTAATACCATTGGAAGTAAACTTACCAATGTTACCGACCATATCTGTAAAGTTGTAAGAAGTTTCATCAGTAAACCAGTTTAACTTTTCAAGTTGGTTATTGACATACTTCATTTGGGTGCCAGTATCTTTGAAGTCTTTTGAAGTAGCTGCCATAATTGTCTGAACAGCACTTGTCTTCTCGGCATACTTATCCCAGCCAGCATTTACCTGGTCGAGTGTCATGCTGCTAACAAATCGTTTTGTTGTATCGATGAGAGCATTGGTAGCACGATTCACGAGCGTCGCTTTCGCAATCATTGTTGTAAAACCGCTGTTGATACCCTCAATTGCTTTCAGAAGCGGATTTGCGTCAACTTCTTTAAACGATTTGTTAACATCGTCAAGATTTTTGGAAGCGCCTGAAAATTTTAAAGCATTCTTCAGTTTATCTAATGTAGATAAGCTTTTACTTGCTTTCTTTTCAAACTCTTCATTATCGAATCGCATTTGTACGACTCGATTGTCGACTGTCGTAGACATTATCTTTTAACCTCCTCCCAGAGTTCCTTCGAGAGTTCATCAAATATCGGCCGAATGGCAGGATTTATGATGTCATAGCCCTCAACATACCCACCGGTTCCAGTCGCATGACCGTACTGAAGGAGGATAATAACAGGGGTCCCTTTTCCGCCAAATGCATATCCGTCAATTGTATTGGTATTATACCACTCAATAGAGACCCCATTTGAATCATTTTGAATTTTATAACCCCAGGATTCAGCAGTAATACCAGTATCAACTGGGGTTGCATTAATAAGAGCCTCTAGGCCTCGTCTTGCATAAGCATCAAGGATGGGGCGATAGTCTTTAGACGCCAGACCCTTCAAATACTTTTCTGTATTATCAAAATTTCCACGCGTTCTAATGGCTATCACCCAGCATCCTCCTCTCTTAGATTCCAGACCAGCGAGCTTTTACTTCACGTACATCAACGTGAACAAAATTCTTATACTTTCCAACGCCGCCGGTATTACCAAGTAGGCTGTCTATATATGCATAGAGTGTATTAGACGTAACCCCCCTGATGTAAATATCGGCAGCAGTGCCATACTTATGCTGGCTATAAGCTGCGCCACCAAGTTTTTTGTTATAGGCTTCTGTTCGATAAGCGGAGTTAATGTTTACCGGCTTCTTATAGTGATCGCGAATCTTCTGAAGAAGCTCTACCAGTGCTGGCGCAATAAAAATTGTGTCAGTATTGTCCTTGCAACGAAATTCTTTGACTTTGAAGTTAGTAGAGAGTGCCGTCTCTCCATTCTTCTTCCAGCTATAAGCATAAATCGGAATCATAGGCTTCTCTCCTTTCACTTCATCTTTTTCTGTAGATGGAAGTTCTGTGATTACTACATATACAGAAATAGTTCTAGATGGCTTAACCATCTGAGTAGAATCTCTAAATGCAGTAGATGCGCCGCCATCACCGATCAAGGCGCAGTTCCAGCCCTTCTTGTAAAGACGGTCCTGGAAATCCCATAGGCCAATGTTCTTCTCAACACCGAACACAAAGTTCTTACCTGCAAATCCAAATGCGGGTCTACTAGTAAGTCTCGGTTTTGCTTTGGTGCCATCGGCATCAACATGGGAATTCAATTCGGTCCGCTTCTTCCCATTTGGGATGACAACAGTATTCGTGAAATAACTATTGAAATTCTCATTCGGGAGAATTCCCCAAACAGGGGTGCCATCTTTCATCCAGCCGATGCCGTATTCCTTGTAAGTTGGGCGATACAAAATTGCATTGTCAATTTTTGTATGCGTCAAGGGGTTTCGAGTCTGCATGTTAAAAAACGGCCCATTCATAATCGTGACATTAGGCCCGCCATACAGCTTCCACATCTTCTGAAGTGTATACTTAGTCTTTCGATTATCGACCAAGCGGATTCGGCATCGCTCGATCGGGATGGATCTGTAAATTGCCATGCGTTATCCTTTCGTTCCGAGCGCTTTTCTGCGCTCAGCATTTAATTTTGCATAATCCTTAGCGATTTGTTTCTTGTTTTTCTTCTTCGGATTTTGCTGTTCATTGCAAACCTCAATCAGCATCATAAGACGATTAAGATGCCACTTCTGAAATTCTACAGGGATACGGAATGCCACCATCCATCCATAGATTTCCTCCGAAGTGATTATTTTGGACTTTCCAAATATTTGTTTCTTATCCTCAGGATGCGTAATTTTGGTTGCAGTCATCGGCGCTGAAATATATGCGTCAATGTCTTTCATATTTTGCACACTTAGCCTAGAATAGACATCATCAGAAACATTTTGTGTCAGTGTCATGCACTTCACATAATCTCGAGACTCTTCTGGAGTCAGTGTGCTATTTAGATATGGCTTACACCATTTAGATTCCCATTTTGAAATTGAGACGAGACTATGCTCCAACATAATGGTTCGTTCCGGGTATGTCTTGAAGCGTTCTGCCTCTTCGTCATAGACTTCTGTTCCCGGAATGACCAGTTTAAGCATCTGTCTTAGCCTCTTCCAGAGCAGGAGCAGTTTTTGCCGCCTGTGCTGCACGAACTTCCTCAATAACCTCAGCGCGTTTATCTGCGGTCATGCCAGGCATAATACCAACGATAAAGTTAATGATATCGTCATCGTCACCGCCCAACAGCATCATCAGAATCTCATCATGCGCCAAGGAATACTCAAAGTCCTCACGAATTTCCTTCGTTTTCAGGAAAACATCACTGCCAGGTTTACGGACGCCATACGCATTAATCAGCAGTTCATCGATGAACTCGGCAATTGCGCGCTTATCGCCCTTTTTCTGAAGCTCAGTCAAACCTTCAATCAGGCCATTTTCATAGTTCAGACTCAGTTTAGCCAGGTCAGAACGGTTCAGATGGAACCACAGATCCTTTTCAACCTTGTTACCATCATAGTCTTCATAGGAAACATGCTGTTTAATCATACAATCTTTCTCCTTTTAAATTTTTATAAAGGGGGGTGGGGCGCCTCACACCCCAACCCCCAGTTTGAGTTTTTTTTTGCTTACTAATTAAGCAGCGCTCAGAATCTCTGCGATCTCATCGGGAGTAGGCAGAACTGCCTGAGTCTCAGAACCGCCACCATACAGCTTGTCTTCAATCTTACCCAGCTTGGTAGAATCGATCTTAGTGGAATCGATGACCAGCAGGGCAGTGGGCTTCATATTGGAAACATTCACAGGGGTGGTAGACAGCTCCCAGCTGAAGGTCAGCGCCTCAGGAGAGTCGTTCACGGTCTGATAGGCCTTCTCAGAAGGAGTGACCTGGCAGCCATATACCAGATGCAGTTTATAGCCATGATCCTGGCCGTCGGTATCGTTACCAATCAGGGTACGATAGCAGAAGCCGAAAACACCACGAGCCTGCTGGCCCACGAAGACACCGGACTCAGCAACCAGTTCCTTGTTGCCATTGCAAGCCTCGAATTCCTTAGGATAGGTATAAGCTTCGATGGTGGCACCGAATTCCTCGGCGGAGATCAGGTTCAGATACTTGATGTTATCGGCATACTGGCCGGTAGCTTCAGCGCCAGAAGGAGACTCAGTCACGGAGATCAAACCATTCCAAGCCACGCCGCCTTTATAGGCACCAGTAGCATCAGGGAAATACAGAACACCATGGTCAACACCAGTCTCGTACAGATGTTCACCGGACTTATCCCAAACGAGTTTAGCCATAGGTTAATTCCTCCTCAAAAATAGAGATCAAAGACATAGTGGTAAAGATTATCAGAAGTGTAAACTCGATTCATTGTGCACATAGGAAACTGCGCAAGTTTCATCGGGAGTTCCGTATCAGGGTCTTTACTAATAATCATCACTACGTATTTCTTTGTCAATGAATAGGGGTTATTATCCGCAAATTGCGAGTCAATGTCGTCAAGTTTGTAGATAATGCAGGGGTAGGACAACTTCACAGTGGAGGGCGGCTGAAAATATACGCGTCCGCTGTCCCCAATAAGTTCATGAAGCTTATTAGATAACATTTGCCGCGATTTCGCCATTATATACACCTCCAATTGAGATGATCAGACGGGGGGACTGGACTTCAACAGATTGAACATTCCAATACCCGCCCATCCATTCGACGTATCGCATGGCAAAGAAATGCGCAAAGGCAAACGGATCAGCCACGATACTAATCTGATTATTGACATCCAGATCATTATTCAAACCTTCTCCAGAAGTTGCCTTCTTGACGTTACGGACGACATCACCCTGGTAATGTCTCGCAATTGGGAGTTCGGTCCAGACATCTGGAGCAGTCTCCTCCTGCAAGACAAACCCAATAGCACCATAAAACTTTGCCATTTTGAATTTTTGATCAGTCGGCCTTAGCCGCAGCAGTCACCAAGGTATTAGCACTAGCAGTCATTGCGCTCACGCCGCTAACAGTGCCGACCTTAGCAGTCTCGGTGTAGAACAGAGGGACAGCATAGCCGTTCTCGATCTCCAGAATAGCGCCCTTCAGGAAAGCATCCTTCAGCTGAGAAGTCGTCATCTGAGTCTTATGAGCAGCGTCAACGTATGCCTTGCTAGAAGCAACATAAATGATTACCTTAGCGACGTTCTTGTCCTTGGCATCCTGATAAATTCTCTCCATAGAAAATTCTCCTTTCAGTTATGAAAACTCTGCTCAGATTAGTCCTGCTGGGTCTCAAACGCGATAGCAGAATAAGGCCGAGTCAGAGCACCGGAGCAACGAGTCTCCATCAGATACTTGTACTGGTTGTAGTCGATGTCGAAGTCATCGAACATGTTGACCTCACCGCCCTTGTCGGCGCCAACATTGTAGTCGGTCAGATTGACCAGAATGGCATCCAACTTCTGTGTCTTAGAATTGCCATCAGTGCGCTGCAGGCCAGTCATGGACTCAACAGTCACAATGCTGTTAACACGAAGAGCAGTGCGCAACTTCTCAACGGTATCATAGATCACGCGGCCAGTAGTGTCTTCAAGCAGCAGCATCTCGGTCAGCAGGTCCTCAGTGGTATACAGATCGGGATTGCCAGAGCCCTTGTACTGGCTACGAGACTTGATGACAGCCTTGATGAAGTTCTTAGCATGCTCGGCATCGCCAGTGCCCTTAGTCACAGCATACTTGACGGTGAACAGATCTGCATCAGTCCAGATAGGACGAATGTTCTGTTCGTTGATCTTGTCATCACTAGAAGCCAGACGACCGTCGCCAATCAAGAAGGCACGAGCCAGTTCCTCATTCAGCATCATCCGCATCTCGCTCTTCAGCCAAGCGACGAAGTTGAAGTCAGTAATGTCAACCATATCATCACGATCGATCTTCTGCTTCTTATAAACAGTGGTGGGGGTAGTGGTGCGCTTGAGCAGGGAGAAGACCTCTTCCTTCTTCAGCTTACCCTTAATGTAGCCCTTAGCCCGAGCCTCATCCTCAGTGATATCGGCAAAGATGCTCTTGATTCGGGAGAAGGGGGTACGGTGGACCTTACTCATCACCTGGGAAACCCAGGTCTGATCACGCTGAATAAAGATGGGTTCATTAGTCAACTTGCGAGCATCGGGGAACAGATAGTCGACATTCGTGACACCGTAGTCGGCATGAGAGATAACCTCATCCAGACCGGCAATATCCTCGGACTCGGTATGCTCCAGAACGGCAGCCTTCAGAGAGCCCAGACGCTTGGCGTCCTTCAGGATCTTCTGCATATCATCATGGGTCAGAGTTGCGGGGGCACGGCCCTCGTTGTCAAAGACATTGTGCTTCATTTCGTCGTCATCCTCCTCATCACTATGTTCAACATTACCGCCCTCTTTCAGAGCTTTGCCAATCAGATAGGCAACGGCGGCTTTTTGCTCTTTGTTCATGGCATCGAGAACCTCTTTTATGGTCTTCTCGTTACCTTCGGTTTCCTCTTCTTTCTTCTGATCCTCATGTTTCAGATCTTCGTCCTTCACTTCGGGGTCCTCCTTCTTTTCTTTATCTGCATGGATGAGTTCAACACCACCAGCAGTCCAGATATTCGCATCATCGAAATCATCGCCATCGTCGCTGTGAGCCAAGTTAAGTTTTTCAATGTATGCCTCGGGGTTTGCCCCCGCCATGACAAGACTGACTTCTCGAATCATACCATGAGACAAAACGTTGGTCAGTTTGTTCAGTTTCAGGTGATTCGCATGAATGGAGAACGCAACCACATCACCATGGTTGACGAGTTCCTTTGCAGCGACACCGGCTTCGGTATTATTGAAAGAAATCTTACCGTATACGCCGTCGTCTCTCGCTTCCAGGTCAGCATGGCCAAGCACTGCTTCCACATTGTCATGAATATGCATCCATACAACGGGAACTCGAGAACCATTTTGATCTGCGAAAGCACCTTGCTTAATTGTGACTCCATCAGTGCATTTCACACCATAACGAGTCACATAGCCTGCGCAATCATACATCTGCGTTTTCTCCTTTCTGAATAGTTTTTGTAGTTACTTGCTCATTTCTCGCAGTATTGCCGTTCTCATCTGGATGGTTGAGATTCGAATTTCTCAACTCATCTGCTTTCGGATCATCGGAGGGTTTAATTCCAATAATCTGACGAACTTCATTGCTGGTAAGAACTTCATTGCGGGTGAGCTTATCGGCAAGATCAGCCATCTGAGAAGCGGGAGTCATACGGAACGGCTCAGTAAAGAACATAATAGACTGTCCTTGGCTACGAGCAGTTTTCGTAAGAAACTTTCTCTTAAACTCATCAGTGATGGTTGATGCAATTGGTTCGATAATTCTGTTACTGTAGCTCAACTGAGTCTGCTCGTCAGCAGTATTATCCAGAATGCTCTGATTAAGACCCAACTGGCTGTAAAGCATGCTCGTAAGATACTCAACCTGCTTCAGGAGATTATTCTCGACGGAACGATTCAGCTGAATTACCTTTTCAGTACTATCGATATATGCAATGCCGAGTTTATTCCCAGCGAGCTGATCTTCAACAGATTTTCTACGGATCTCGGCCTGTTGCTGACGTGCTTCGCTACGAATTGTATAAGGGAGCTGAATAATTAAATCCAGCTTGCCAGACCCTGCCTGCTCATCAATTACATCCAAAATACGAAGTTTTCGAATGAGTCTCTGCAAAGTCGAATTCGGTGCATTCATAACTGCATAAAATGGATTTTCAAGGATTGCGACATCTTTCTTACGGAATGCCACGTCCTGATGCTGCCCAGTCATGCCATTATAGAGATGCACTTTTACATGCTGTGGGTACCATTCCACAATTGGGCCAACTCGCATTTGATAAATATCATAGGAGTTAGACACTTCAGGGTCTTCGGATGTCTCAACAGGGACTGCGGCAACCACACCTTCATCAATCATGGACAGAGCGAGATCATGAATGAATGCTCGTCCACTTTGGTCAATGTTTGCCTCAACAGATAGGACTTCGTTGAGATTCGTGCCCATCTCTTCCTTAAATCGCCCATTCTCATCAAGGCGAACATGCCGAAATTTAAGAGCTGCAACGTCAAGTGCGATACGATTATAAATCGCATTCACAATGGTTTTCTCATTATTAGATGAGAGTACCACTCGGTCAGCTCTTCGAGAATCCCCATAGCCCAATTGCCAGGACATATCGACTTTAAGATCTCGATTTTTAAAGACATTCCATGCCCGTCTAAACCGAGAGCCAATAGATAGATCCATGTGGGGTCCTCCTTATTAAGGATTTGCACTTATTTTGAATTTTATTTTTTTCATTTAATCAAAGAGATCTCGATTCAATTTCCATGCAATGTAGCCATCCATCATAGCGGCTACAGCGTCAATCTTCTGATCATATCTCTTTTTATAGAGCATACGGTTACCATTCACATCTTCCAATGTAATACAGTTACCCATAGAATATGTCATCAACTGCTCATCAAACAGCAGTGCCCGATCCTCAGAAAGCTTTTTGAGTTCACCAAGGGGAACTGTTTCGGTCTTCTTGCCCTGAATGACTTTCTCAATGCCGAATGGGCCATTCTCTTGAGCCCAGCGGGCAATGAAGTCCTTACAGTTGTAAGGGTCATAACCAACAGCACGAACATCGTAATTATTCTGGATAATAAACTCATCGAGATCCTCATAAATTTGCATGGGGTCAAGTGTTGTTCCATCCAGAACAATTAGGCTACCTTCTTCCATAAACTCTTCATATTTCTGCCGCATCGCAGGATTTAGCTTCAGGACGGTCCGGGACGAAATATAGTTTCGTGTCTTCACGCCGAATTGCATACCTTTAAGCGGAAACAGAAATGTAAATGCAAAGAAGTCGTCACCCTGAGAAGCATCAATTCCCATAGCGCAAGGCATACCATAATACAGCCGTTTCGGATGACAAATGGTCTCTTCATACGGGAAGTAGTATGTGTAACCTTCCATAGGAAGCCCAAATCTCTTAGCAAGAATATCATTTCTTGCAGAGGGAACTTTTTCGGCGCGC
>ERZ1024469.7-NODE-7-length-21884-cov-10.551102_pt1 | contig 21884 bp, 37 predicted proteins | sample MGYA00520803_ERZ1024469 | MGnify/ENA primary metagenome ERZ1024469 (study PRJEB33242, sample SAMEA3444308) | Homo sapiens | biome: Host associated; feature: Gastrointestinal tract; material: Stool | place: Uganda | collected 2011-01-01 ... | reverse complement strand
TAGAGGCCTTAAAATACGAAATGGAGGGTGTTTATGATGTATATCTTTATTTATCTGCAAAGTCATCCAAAAGTTTACGCTTAATGGTTGGATTAGTAAGTGCATTAATCTCATCAAACTCATCTTTGTGACTCTGATATGTTTCATTTAACTGGCGATTGATAAGTTCAAGAGGCTGCTTGGACAAGAACTGAGACGACAAGCTCTTTGCCTGTTTCTCATAATCGCCTTCTTCTTTCAACTTATTAATGGCAGATAGATGTTTTTTCCCATCTTCACCGTCATAATAGGATTGACCATTAGCTTTGATCAGTGCGCCAAATGGATTATCAGGATCATCCTTGATCGGCTTTAAGACTTTCTCCATAGGCGTTCCAGAATGTTTATTGGTGTTGAAAAGAATATCTTTACCTTCAGGAATGTCGTCGGAGTACATGGCCATACCCTTCAAATAATGAGAATTATCAACCATGATTCGAACCTGTGCATAATGACTGTTCCCAAGATTCAAATCAGCAACGCCAGGACGAAGTAAGATTACACCATCCATGTCTTCGCCACCTTCATCGCCGTATTTAATAGCAACTCGGGAAGAATCAATACTTGCAGGGTATTCACGTTTATCCCAACGAACACCACCATCAGTAGAATGGTAATCTGCCACAGAGTCAATCTCGCCGATATGATTATATGCATATTTCTGATCAATATCAGGCTGAGCAAGAACCTCAACAGTGGTACGAAGCTTATTGTTAGTTGCTTGTGCAACACCTACGCCAAACCGCTGATAGCCTTCAGCTTCGAGCATTCTGACTGCCGTATCAAGAGTATCTCTACTAACGCCTAATTCAGATTCAACTTGAAGTCCAACATCCAGCATTTTCTTATTCTTAAGTTCTTCTCTCAGAATTTCAGCGGTTTTGGTAGGAGCTTCGGTTCTCTTACGAGAATCTTCGTTGAGCCAGCTACGAACGGAGCTCTCATTGACGCCCATTTCTCGAGCAATTTCACTCACACTCTTACCATGGTCCATCATAGACTGAACGGTAGCAACACGGTCCATCTTACGCTCATTATTTGCAATGCGAGCCAGTAATCGAAGCTCCTTAACAGAGTCAATCATCATGGCATCACAAATTTCTTTTTCATTCATACCGGACTTCTTAAGTTCATTTACTCGAGAAATCCAGTCACCGCTACGCTGATAGGGATTATCACCAGATCCCCAGGGATAGCGGCCGGAACGGCGCTTGATACCATAATGCATTAATTCATTTTGATCCGCAGCGCATCCATAATAGCTACGAATTTCATCTGCCAAGCTCATGCGCTCATCCCTCCTCTAACTGAATTTTACAAAGTTCTGTATCAAATTGGATAATCTTTTCACAGATACCAATAATATCAACAGGATCAGGATTACAACAAATTGCCTGATCATTTTGATATATCCTAAGTTCGGCACCATCCAACGAAGTCGGTTTTATTTTGTACTCTAAACAAAACAATGCTTCATAGATCATCAACTGGTCCATACTAGCAGGAGTTTCTCCAGTTTTCAAATCATGTATTCTAAGGAAATTCTTTCGAAGCCCTATAGAATCAGCATGCCCAAAACAATTTGGAGAATAAAATAAAAGCACTTCGGGATCCATGCAGTACCCAATTGAATCATTTACATACATGTTCAGTGTCTTAGTACTCTTCGGTAGTTTCTGTCTAAGTCTGATACATGAAGCTGCAAACTCATGCAATTCGGTACCGCGTTGTTTAGCTTGAGAATTATAATAGCGTGTTTTGAGCGTATCCATGTCATATCTGAGCCATGTGTGCTGACTAGGACTTAAGAACGCATGCTTATCTTCGAACTTTAAATGCTCGTTCCATTTCATCGAGGACTGCCTCCTTGTTCTCGGGATAGATGAAACTGCCATAACTCATCTTTTTTGTAAGCTCTACATAGAAATCTTGATTAGGTTGATGTATATCATTTTGACTACGTTTGCATTCAAGGACTGCCCAGAATTTTTTCCAAAAGATAGTAAGATCTGGAAAACCTTGTAAGTAATTTGCATCATTCTTCAAGATAATACAGCCGGGAAATCTTTGCCTAAGTTCCTTAATTAGATCTGCTTGGAACTTGTTCTCCTTTCTTGCCATTTGATTCACCTCATCTTTTTAAGAAAGGAAAGAGAGATTGATCGGACTTGAACCGATAATCTTTCCTATTGCTAGGAACGCTTTTCTATTTAAGCTACAATCTCTCAAAGGAACTTCTAATAAAAGTCGCCCATTATTTTCTATTCCTCTCCATAAAAGAGCATGATATTTTCGCGAATTTTAAAAATGCTTAAATTCAACAAATGTTGGCATAAACTAGCATTACAAGAAGTGCCATCGCAAATCCGTATGAGTAACTATATTTCCAAACATTTGTCTCATCATTTACCCCAATCGCAAGGAAAGCAATTGCCAATCCAATAATATAAGTTACAATAATAACCCCAACCCATATCATAGTCCACTCATTCCTTTCTTACTAAGCCCAGGTTGCGCATATAATAGCGCCAAAATCCAAGCAAGAATCCAGGCACCAATAATAGCAAAGACTTTAATCATTCTTGTCCTCCAAAATATTACTCAAATAGATCCGTTCTAGATTTTCAGTAATCTTATCAAGTTTCTTAGATTTTGAAATCAGCAATCTGGAGATAGCATCTACAATCTCCCCAATAATTGCCAACACAGAAAACGTAATTACATAAGGCATCCCAGAAGGATCCTTTGTAACAACGCAACTAATCAAAAATAGAAGTGTAATGATGCAGTTAATGAAACACATTTTGACCTCCAAAATATATTAAAATTTTACTCTCAAAATACTTCATTTTTCACAAAAATTTCGCCAATTTTTAGGTCTCATAATTTGCCTAATTTTCACTCAAAAATATGTTTTGGGCCAAAAGGCCAAAAATATTCGTAAGTTTTTTATTATTATTGTTCAATTTCTGAGATAAATTAAATTGAAAAATAGATTTTTGGCCCAAAAAACCCTGAAACCCTTGTGCCGCAACGGTTTGAGCATGGGCCAGAAATATTTTATGGGCCAGTTTTTTGGCCCATAGGACCACTTTTTAGGCCACTTTTTGTAAAATTTACGAGCCGTGTTATTTTCGCGAACACTTTTTAGGCCACTTTTTTGGCCCATTAGGCCAGTTTTAAAATATTTTTGGCCCATAAAATTCACAATTTTTACTCGTAAAATTTCTTCAAAATCTACTCATTTTTCATCTCAAAAATTGACCCATTTTAATGCCCAATATTCCGAAGTGTAAGCGCTGTATAAAGAAGCCCTGCACCAAGCCATTGAAGCGTCATCGCATCCACAAAACCGTTCCGAATGATGTTTACAATCATGCTTCCGGCTGCCCCAATTACCATCAAAACTGGGAAGAAAACTATCAGAAAATTCATTGAGATTTCTCCTTTATTAACAGAATTTAGCGAGTATAAATAATGCCAAATTGATTATAATTACAACTGAGACGACGAGCTCCCATTTTAATTCACCATTTTTAGTAATGTCTGATATGATGCCCGCTATTAAATAAGTACTCCAAATAATAGCGAATGAGACATATGATACTGCAAAAATCATCTCAAAAGTACTCATAAAACGTCCCTCCACACTACTAAAATTGTATCATCATACCATTCTTTCGTGCCATTTGAGTCCATCGTAAGGAGATAAACTCCATCCATACTCAGTCCTTCAGAGCCTCTAATTTGCTCCAAAATTTCATCATTTATCTCATAAACTATGCCATTTGACCCTCGAAAAGCAACCCATTTTGATTCATCGGGGCCTTCCGAAATCAGCTCAGCAGGCATATAATATAGTCCGTCAGAGCTCCAAGAAATGCCCTCATCGAGCTCAAAATCGCATGCTTTTGCATGAATATTTCCTAATGCAAGAAGCTCCAAAATGCCGAGTCCGTACAAAAAAAGTGCTAGGAAAGTCCAATAAATCCATCTTTTTGTGTCATTTTTCATCATTTTCACCTCTAAAAATGGCTATTTTGACCATAAACTTTCGATTTTTAGAAAATTTAAAAGGAAGAGAGCCCGTTTCCGAGCCCTCAATCCCCCACATTTTAATTGTTTTTCTTGCTCAAGACCATAATTCCGTAGACATTTTCCGTATTTTTAGGATCACAGAGCAGCTTAACTGCCTCTTTCATGTTATTCATGGCCCCATTGAATGTGGTTTCATTAGAATAGCGATCTGCCAAAAATGTTGCGCCCTTCGGAATCATATCTTCAGCCCATTCGCCAAGATCAATCTTGTCTTTATAAGCTTTAAATGTATCCGTAGAGCCATCTATATATCCATGGCAGCGCCCCAAACGCCACATAATGAGGCCATAACCAGCCATTCCAGCAGCTACGCCCAAATATTCCTTGTTCCTTTTCACGAATTTAATGCCTTTTTCCTTCATTTCCTTGATCTTCATAAGAAAACCTCCTTAAAATTTGTGGGTTTATCCCATTATAGACTATGATTTTCTCACGAATTAAGCAGGACTAAGCGCCTGACCGATATCAACTCGGCTAGCACCACTAAAAAGATCTACGATTTCGATGGTTCCTTTCGTAATGCTCGTAAAAAATTCGAGCATCTCATCCACAGTACTCATAGACTTGATTGCTTTCAAGAAAAGATATGGTGAGAGGACCTTATCTTCATCTTTGATTGTTGCATATAAACATGTGAATGCTTCCCAAAGAGGGCTACATCCGCCTGCTTCGATATAGTGATCGTACTTAAAATCTTCAAACTTTAGCCGATAAATAAAGATATACATCATAAACACCCTCCATTTCGTATTTTAAGGCCTCTAGGAGGCATTTTGACTATCAGGATCATGAGAAGTCTGTCCAAAATCAACTCTTCGGACATTGTCAAACATATCTAGAAGGATCCGGTCGTCACCGTATACAAGATACATGAGTTGAATTGCCTCATTGAGTGACAAATCTGAAAGAGCTTTCTTAAAAAGCTCTAAAGTATTCAGATCAACTTCGTCCAATTGCTGATTATCTTTGTATGCTATGTAGCTACACAAAGCATCTTTCCAGTTGTCTTTATAGGAAAACACTACACTTAGATTGCCATTTCTGCTTTCTTCGGTTTTCTTTTTGTAAATGAACATATACATGTTAAAACACCCTCTATTTCGCATTTTAAGACCCCTAGGAGGCATTTTAACCCCCTAGAGGTATACTTATACTGTCATCCGTCAATCGGCTTAAGATGATCCCATGGATCGAAGCTCTGAAGCACATTCATGGAATCAGGGATCGCCTGCTCAGCTGCATTAGCGCCTTCTGCCTTAACCCCCTCACAAGCAATCTTATGACGTTCCTGCTGAGCCTCCCAGGCTCCGCACATACAATTCCAAATGAATGCACGATCGTGAGGTTCATCTTTCCACCGGTTAATCCACTTCATGAAATGCCGCATCGCAGAATCAAAGTAGATCTTAGGATCCATACCTTTTCGCCAATTGTTTTCGGAATACTTACGAGCACCATCCTCATAATGTTTTGCTACTTCAAGCATTGCATTGGCCCATTCATCATTCAAAAGCATGGCGACAGCATCCTTGTCATCGAAGCTAAACGACTGATGATTGAAACCATTTTGACCGTTCATAAAATCTGGAGTCATCTGCTGGAACATAATGAAGGTTGCCGCTATTTTGACGAATGTATTCTCAATTTCCTGAAGCCGATTGATGGGATTCTGATAGTTTCCGCGTACAGCTTCTAAAACTTCCATATCGTTAAGCTCTTTATCCATCCATTCAGCATATGCTACGATCGGACCAATGCACTGGTAAGCGCTAACCGCTTGATACTTACCATTTTGAACCTTGTAGCCATAATGTCTGATATAAAAGAGGTCGCCCATTGCCTCACGGATACTCAAAGCAATCCCCCAAGGAACAAGATCCATCCGTCCCTTTCCTTCTTGCATATCTCGCACAGCGCCTGTCTCAAACTCTCTGCGATTGCCACTATCTTTCAACTCTGCCATTTTTCATTCTCCTCCTATTTATTCAGTCATTTTGTATCTTTTCTATACAAAGATGGATTGCAAGTTTCAAATGCAGACTCGCTAGTGCGAAGATTTGTCTTGATTTGCTGAGGTTGCATAGTATATTGCTTGCAACGAATTGTTAGGTCAACCAGATTCTGAAAATATTCTTTATCCACAGATTCTTTTGCAACTTCTACAATAGAATTTGATATGATCTCAAAATCTTTCATATATCTGCATACATTATTATGTATACAAGTTTTGCAAGTGCGATTTAATTCCACCATTTTGACCTATCCTTTCTATCTATGCTTTTTATAGTATTCCACCAGATCTATTGCTTTTTGAACAGCCCAAGGGGTCTCCAAAGGCAAATTGTAGCCAGTGGAGTGATCGAAATCTTTAAACCCATCTGCAAGAAATGCATTTTGAGCAATACGAGGATATTCTTGAGTAAGCCGCTCAAGCTCCAAAGCCCATTCTGCCCATTTTTCGTCACTGATCAGGCTTTCATCTAGTCGATAATAGATGATTGAGTGCACTAAGAGCTTCTTTCGAAGGTACTCGATACGCTTTTTTGCCCATTCAGCTTCTGTTGGAGGAGATTTTCTTATTTGTCGACACATTTTTTGCCTCTTTAAATTCCGTCGGTACTCGACTATGAAGATTTACCGGGTTCTGAAGACAATTGTGGCAAGGATCATCGCCTTCATCTGCCTTAAAATATTCACATTTTGGGCAGAATTCATCGAATCTCACAAATTTTTCAGGATACTCCACATTTCTTCACCTCCAAATTGTCGATTTTGCAGTTTATTGGATTGCCATCTTTACAAGTAACTTCATATTTCTTAGGAACATCATAGCTTCCAAAACATGCCCAAATCAGATCACGCATTTGGAGCCGTTTTCGCATCGAAATATAGTATCCGCCAGATTTTTTTGGAATCAATACGACCGCATATTTGTGGTCTTTGTATGAAATTACTTTATGGGGAATTAAGATTGGAATTCCGCAATAGTTAAGCTCATACACGTCACCAGTGCTTGATACACGATAGCGTCCACCTTCCCAAGAGAACTCAACAATCTGATAATCGGACGTTGAGTATCTTTCCACATTTGTTACAGTTGCAAGAAAACGATCAAGATGCGGAGTGGTCTTTTTAAAGTTACTCATTTTGACCGCAACCTCCATACTTTATTCGGTTAAAAAGGTATCGAGCTAGAATCTTGCATTGCTGGCGATGCTCGCATTCCACTTGAATCTGATCGGAATCAGAACGCTTGATTGTCTTTGCCTCAAAATTCCGACAATTTTGACAATAATCTTCTAGCTCAAGCTTAATTGGCATGCACTTCACCACCTATTGCATTGCTAATGGACTTCTTGCCATCCAGAATTGCCATTAGGAAGTCAAGATCCTCCTGAGCGAATGCCGTTGTGAGAGTAGAATCAAGAGTGCCATCTGCATGGCGAACATTCTTAACAATCGCAGCAGCGCGAATGCCATCCTGATTGGTGCGAACAGTTATCGTATAAACAATTTTTTCTTCCATTTTGATTCATTCTCCTTATAAATCTTTGAAATTTTCAATCCAATACTTCATGTCATCTATATTGGCAAAGCCTGAGCGTTGGACTACCTCTTCAATTCCCGCATCGATTTTCATCATCATATGATCAATAATGAGTTTAGGGAGAAGTTGTCGTTCTGCCATAACCTGAACAATGGTAAGTTGTTGCTGAAGATCCTGAAGGGTCTCAAACGCTTCGATGGCATCTCGTAGACTAACTGGTCTCCGAATGACAACCCTTTGAATGTTACTATAATCAGCCATTTTCAAGCTCCTTTTTGCGATAATAGTTTCCTTGCTTGATCCATTCCATCTAAAAATGCTCCATAATCATGTTTATTTTCTTCTAACTCATTTATACATAGATTGGCTAAATTCTTGCAAATATCATTGACATTTGCTTCATTTAACTGAACGATTTTCTCGATCCATATTTCAGGGTCTAATTTATTTCCAACAATAACATGAATAATTCTGCGAGCTATATCAATATGTAAAATGATTTGATATTTTTCATTTTCCATTTTCAAGCTCTTTTTTGCATTCTTCTGCCATTTCTCTAACGATCTGTTCGTAATCGTCACCCCCGTATTCATGAGGCATCACAATTCGGTTTCTTCTGGCAACTTTAGAGAGATCATTACAAGGTGTAACTATAACTTTAAGAACCCATTCATGTAGATCAAAACGTGAAAGAACATGATACTTAGGATTATTTAGAATATTATCACTCATACAATCACGCCTTTCTTAGGTGAATGCACAGACACCCAATATGGACAGCTAATACAATCAATGCTCACGAATGCACCCTCTTCGCTATCATCCATTTTGACCTTACCTGTACATACCCCAAAGACCGCTAAGTTCTTCCGTGCCATTTCGTCATAGCAATTTGAGTATTCCATTTGAGACTTTTTCATGCCACATTTACCCCTTTTATTGTATTTTGATCAAACTGAATTTGCATTTTTCGCATATAAGCGCCCTCGTTAAATTTCTTTTTATTACTCAATGCGCGGGATATAGCTGCGTCAATTCCAGATCGAGATTTAAGATGGAAGTAGTACAAGTCCACGAACCGCGTGTTAAGTCGATCGATGCGTCCGCAAGCTTGCTGGAGTTGCTTATAGCTATATGTCTGGGAGTAAAACACAATGGTATCGGTTGTGATGCAGTTCCAGCCCTCGGCTCCGGCATTATACTGTACCAAGTAAACCCATTCCGGTCCGTCTGGCACTTCCTGATGAGCATGTCCATTCCATTCTCCTATCTCGCATCCATCCACATTCTCAAATAAATTCAGAAGGATCTCGCGTTCGTAATCGTAGTTATAGAATATAATGAGTTTCGGGTGATCCTCAAAAATCTCCATTAATTTGACCTGCCGATCGGTATCCTCGTTCACGATTCTACGCATGCCAAAGCATAATTCCGCCGCGTTTTTGACCGGCTCATTTGTCCATATATTAAAGCGCTCTTTGATAAACGCCCGGTATTCGAGATGAGAGTAATTGCACCAGACATCTTCATGATGCTGAATGGTATTGCGTTCAAAATCCATCTCAATTAAAATACAATCTCGGAGTCGTTCGAGTCTTTTTGTATTAAGATATCGATCGATTTTTGGAAATTTTGCAAAACGACTCCAGATTACGTGCTGATTGCAGAAATCAGTTTTGTTTTTATAGAATCCGTTAGCAATGAATACGGGACAATAGTCCATCCATGTATCTCCAGGCGTTGCAGATAGAATGACCCATTGATTTCGCTGTCGTTCATTTGTAATTTTAAGGAAAGATTTGACCCATTGCCCATATCCAGTAACACGATCCTCGTCAAAGATGAAAAATGCGTCTTTTATATCTGCATATTTCCCGATATTATTCCAGGAATCCACCGTAACTTTGTGTTCATAAATAGATATTCCGGAGTTTGTTGTGATAAGAAAAGGGGCCATATCACCTTCCCATTCGTTTCGATCCCTTTTAGCGGCCGTGGTAATAATATAGAGGTCCAAAGGCTTTTTGCGCATCTTTGAATCTTTTCTCCGTAGGTCACCGCCATTAAGTTGAAAGAAATATCCGAGAGCAGTGCGTGATTTACCGCTTCCAGTGCCTCCGTTAAGGATGCACCCGCTTCGTATTCTTTGCAAAGCATCAAGCTGAAAATTATAGAGAAATGGGGATCGAGTCTGAGCAAATCCGAGTCGAAGACTGTCTGCCATAGAGTCATTTTAAACCTCCCTTTCAAAAGAGGAAAGGGCTTGCTAGCCCTTAACCTCCCATTTAGAATCGATAATCCCTTCTGGAGCTTCGACAATCATATCGTAGATTACATCGCCTCGCTCCGAGAATGTCATTTTGATCGATTTAATATTGCCGCCAAGAGAATTCAGTTGATCACAAAAATAATCTATAGCATTTATCGCTACATAAGCTTGATAAGTTTTCATTTTGTGCACCTCCATGAAAGAGAAAGAGCCCGATCATTTTGATCGAGCCCTAGCTCTTTACAGCCATACAATTGATAATCCAAATACAAATATCATGCCTAGTGCTAGTATAAGCACACTTGCCCAATTGTCATCCATTTGCATTTTCATATTATACACCTCCATAAAGGAAGTGGTTTTTATCGCGAATGGAGTTCAGGATTGCTCTAAAGGATCTGGAGGAAGCTCTTTATATCCTTCAGCGGCTTTTTTGGCAGCTTCATCAAGGATCTCTTCAAAACTCTTCCTCTTTTTCTTAGATTTTTGGTAGGATTTATTGCGTTTGATAATCTGATTGATCGGGCCAGTCCCACCATAAATTTTTTTAGCAAGAGCAGCAATGAATCCATTATATTCAGAGAATTCATCATTCAAAGAGCATTTCACAGTGGTAGTGGTGCCATCAACCCACAGAACAGTAGTCGTTAAATTATCAGAATTATAGATAATCTTCTCAGGAGTCACGCACTGCTGATGATATAACTCAAAAGTGCTTTGAACATCGTTCTTAAAATATTTTTCAACTTCTTGCTGGCATTTTGCCATATAACTAGGCATGGTTACCTCTTTGATCATATAGTTCTGCTCGCGTTTAGCTAGGCGCTTTGTTTTGATTTCTTTTAACAGCCGATGAAAGACCTGACTAGTAATAGATTGAATCTGTGCAGGGTCTAGGCAATGCTGAGTACCCATGCTATCCTGATCCTCGGGAGTATATATACGTACAATCATTCGTTTACCTATCGGATTATCCATGATTCTCTGAATATACCCGGGGCATCCATAGTCTTTTCGACTTCTATCCGAAATGACCACATACTCAGTATTTTCTATGATTTTCTCCATTTTGACTCACTTCTTCCTTTCAAAAGCTTTTTTCTTTCTGCCAATCCATTCATCTAGGGTAATCAATGACCAACGACCGTCTTCTTCTTTATAATGAAGATTAATTGGCCGTACTTCTCCAGTAGGAAGCTTTACAGAAACTAAGTTCATGGTGTCAAAGTCGCCATTTGCCGGATCCATTAGAAAATGCGTAACATACGCAATGTACTTTTCTTTGGTCGGCATATAAGGAAATTCAATGGGAAACATCCCATCAATAATCCTCGTAATGAAGCTATTACTAAAATAAACAGAGCTAGTATCTACTGGATTTTTGCAAAGAATTCGATCATTATCTGAGAATCTGACAACTCTAGTCTTCTTGTTTACCATTTTGAACAAGCTTGGCATACGTCTATGCTGGAAGACAGACTCATTGTCCCAATAATACACATGAGTCCACATAATCTCTTTGTCTTCAATTGGCATCAGGGGAATCTTGTACATCAGCTTCTCCAAAATCCCACGAGTAATCGCGAAACTCATCCCGCTATGCCCATCATCAATAAGCTTTTTATAAGCACCTAATGCTGAATCATAGCAAGCAATCATATATTGTGTTTCATCGTTTCTATTTTGATTTAACTTTGACTTTGCTAATTGAACTTCCTGCCGTGCCCAATCGTACGTACCCATTTTGATTCACCTCATCCATAATTATTAGAGCCGCTATTTATGTATCGAAGGGCGGCTGGTCCTCCGTTTGTGTGGTGGGTCGGGATTGAACCGACAACTATGCCGTCGCACTGCTCTAACCAATTACGCTACCACCACGCTGGTCCGCCATCGGGGATTCGAACCCAGGACCGATCGGTTATGAGCCGACTGCTCTAACCAGCTGAGCTAATGGCGGATAGCCCCCTCCGAAGAGAGGGCATTTTTTAACCAATAAATGGTTTACATATCAGCATACTTTGCAGCAAACCGGCTTCTCTGAATTGTAATATACAGTTCCTGCAGATAAGCTTTTACGCGAGTCTCGCCGCCATCATCCCACATGCGAGGACGTACAACAATATCAGAAGTGATAATATCAGCGCCATCGAGAATATCGAGATCCTCTTCATCCATACGGGTCTTATGGCCATCACAGATCATATAGATCTCAGGCTTCTTCCAAAAGTTGAAGTTGATCGTGACATCCAGGCAGTGTCTAGGCATATCACCCTCATTGCGAGGACGCAACAGGCGGATATTCCAGCCATCCTCAGCAAGCTTCTGCGCCATATCCGGATCATCAATCAAGACAGAGAAGGATCGAACACCCCCCTGCTTATTGTAACGGGTTTCCCGACCAGAGAAGTTCTTGAAGATGATCTCGGCATTCTCGAAATAGATGTTCTCAACGATGTTCTGCATAGTAGTAGCTCTCCTTTAAATATAGTTTTATTTGATCGCAGTTAGCGTACTGCAAAAAGTTTATTGGCATGATCATCCTCCCAGGGTTGATCTGCCATTTGCCAGGGACTAGACTGTGGGATATAAGGATCATCAGAAATGAACCATTCCGCATCGCCATATTTTGCGATTTCCTCGATAGCTTCATCAACTTGAGATGTATAAAATCTCATGTCAATATGCTTCTCGAGATCCGTGCCACGAATAGATTCAGATTCCATCCATCGATATCCATCGGCACCGCCAGCAGAGTCGTATTTGATGTTACCAAATTTGTCCGTATTCTGACGGAGTAGGATACCTCCACCAGAACCAGGTTCGATAGGAGTAAACTGACCGATTCGACCAATGAAATGCAGACTATGACCAGCGGCGATATCCTTATCCAGCCTTTCAAGAATTGCCAAGTGCTCCTCTTCGGGTCGCAGATTCTGCTCGAGAAATGGCTTAATATTCTTTTCGAAGAACTTCTTACGCTGCTTTTCAAGATCGGATACATCCGGCATCGACTCATTAAAGTCCAAGAACAGCGCAGAGTTCTGAACAGCAAAGGACTCGCAGAAATCATCAAAGACAATCTCGTCATGCGAGAAAAGGGTTTTAAAGACATACGGAACAGCAAACTGCAAACCAGTAGCGGTCCACCAAATATCTTTTCCGGTCTTTTTATCTTTCTTCGGGGTTTTGAATCGAGCAACATAGACGGCATTATTGACTAAACAGAATTTATCGAACTCAGCCTCAGTTTCAAATTTGTAGCCATATTCCATACCGAATTTGATCACGAAATTGCGAATGCGATCGTCTGCATTGGGGATTTTGATCGAATCTGTCTTGATATGAGCAACCGTGTAGCCAAGATTTTCGACTTGCTGTTTCAAGAGCGTCATAAAGAGAGCGCCACGTTTTGCAACAATGTTGTCGATATTTCGAGGATCTCTAAAGAGATTTTCAAATTTGGCACTTGTTAGACCATAAATGCTGTTAATAACAATCTTCAGAGCCTGTGCCAAAGAGTCTGCTAACTCTTCTGTCAAATATGGCTTCAGAGCACCCTCCAGATAAGTTCCAGCTAACTCGAAATCATGATGCTTGATTGCAACGCGTGCGTCAACGAGCTCTTCCAATCGTTTGGTATACTCGGGGCCAAACACACATTCGAAAATCATGCTATGGGGATGCATTGAGGCAACATCGCCATCCCAGAGACCGCCATACATACCGGGGCATCCATAAACACGTCCACCTTCACCAATCTCAGCCCCCAAATATGTCGAGACTCCTCGTTCAAATTTGTAGCCCTTGAAAAATGGCAGAATTGAATATCCATTAGGATATACCTTTGACGGATCAAAGTCTTCATAAAGCGGGAGCCCTTCATTATCAAATACTCGGAAATGATAGTCTGGGCCAAATGCTTCACGATATTCAGGATATTTTGACGGCGGTACTGGCTCAGCAAGGTTGCGATAGTTGAAATGAGACTGTGGTGTTTTGTTTTTGCCAAATATAATACGTCCGGACAAAGTATTCGTCGTATCGTTAACAGTTGCACGCATCCCATGAAGCTTTTTCACGAGTTCTACTTGAATTTGACGTGCTGCAAAATCACCCTTATTCTTTTCAAATACTGCTTCTGTTGCTAAGACATCGTTGTCACAATATTCGGCGACTTTCTCCCAGAGTGCTTCAGGAACTGGCTGATCCCAAGGTAAACTCATCTCCTGGTGATGAATACCGAGCTCAATTTCCCACTTTTTAAGATTCTGTTTTTTCGAGCAGAAGTCGTAAACATCGGTATAGGAAATATCATAAGCAGATCCGAACATAGCATTTGATCGCTTCTTAGCTACAATGTTCTGGCTTAACTCAAAAATCTGTTCGTTCGTATAGCCAAGCATTCTTGCATAAAGAATATGATTGTCATACCGACGGCAGTTGAATCCGACCAGCTTCATGTTCATAAGTGCCTTGACTTCAAGAGGGGAAGGATTAATCATCCGAGTAATTGTCTTACCTTCACCTTGCTGTTTCCAGTTAATCAAGAGCAGATTAGGATAGACCTCACAATCAAAGAAAACAAGAGGATCATCTTCATCTTTACTCTCATTTTCCATTTCAACTGGTTCTGCAGACTTAAAGTGCATCTTGTTGACTAATTTAATGCAGTATTTTGACTGGTTCGTACTAGAGGCAGCAAGACCTAAGACAGCATTACTAAGATCCGAGACATCATACTTCATGCCAGATTCATAAGCATCTTCCAGAATCTTGTAGATAAAGTCCACACTAGATCTTGTATCTGCATGAATCTCTTTATTGATGTTACGCATCAGCATGATTCGAAGTCCTTTTTCTGTCTTGATTTTATCAAGATTTACCACAGTCTTTTCTCCTTTCAACGGTAGTCCGCTACTAATTGTAGCAATCGGCAGATCATTGCATTTTGTTAGCATACGCCGAAGTGAGGAACCACCATTGAATACTTTCACCTCAATGTATTCGTCATACACTCGGCTCAAACGTGTGGGGTCACCAGAATATATATAATGGAGATGAATGCCTTGACCGGATTTGCTGAGCTCTGCATATGTAGGGGGCCACTTACTCGCGGCTTCAAAGTTCTTTTGAAAGTTTTTTTCTCCATTTTCTTTGAGATCGAAGTCAATCACAATATGATTAATTGGGACTTTCACATAATGTAACTTCTTTGGATCCAGATCATGGAGCTGTGTTTTAACTTGTTTCCAAGCGAGAGCAGGTGTCTCACTGGTCGTAGCATATTGAGCAAGACAAGAAGCGCAGTCTTCATCAAATATAGAATGCTCATGTTCAGAAAATGCAAGCCATTTTGACGGTTCTTTTTTTTCTTCTTGCACCGTCTCAACTGAGCCTTCCTCGCCATTAAGCATACCCACCTTAATGCCCCTGAGATATTGCCGAACACGAGTGCCATCTTCCAGATAGTAGCGTTCGTAATACTCATGGAAATATAAACAGATTTCTTCCTTAAATTTATTTCTTGGAAGAGGTTTATAGACATTTGCTTCCTCGCAGAATCCTTTATACATATCCCATGCATCCTTCATGCAGATGCCATCTTTTCCTTCCATAGCCGCATACAATTCCTGCATGAAATTATAGAAAGAGTTTGTGACAGTCATCATTGCTTTCGGAATATAGGTGTCATAGTAATCAGGATCTGCTAAATATACTTCTCTACAGTGCCATGCAATCGCCCCTAATTCAAATGTAACTTGCTTTGTGAGCTTATTGTATTCTTTGAGAGGAACTTTCTCGCCGCTTGGAGATACATCGATAAGTCTTCTTAGAATACCAGACCGTGCATCTGTGATCTCTACTGGTTTGTTGGAACCAAGAAAGAGGAATGAACGGAATCGAGTTTCATATAAGGACTTATGTTTTTCATTGACGACCATGGTCTCATGAGAGACGAGACTATTAAGCCTCGTGTTATCCTCAATACGACTCAGGTCGCCATCATGCTGAATGGCCACTAAGGGATTCGATTTAAACGACTCTAGCGCAAATTGGTTGCTCGCACTTGCAAGTGCCTTTGCATCAAATACACTATAATAACCTTCAAAGAGCTCTTGGACAATATTGAGCAAGGTTGACTTGCCTGACCCAGGAGGACCATATAGTACCAAGAACTTTTGAATCTTCTTGCTGTCGCCTGTTACTATCGAACCGATAGCCCACTCGATCTTATGGCGTTCCTCTGGTGTATATAGGGTGCCAATGAGTTTATCCCAAGCATCATACTTACCCTGCTCTAAAGGATACGGAAGTCGCTTACTAATATAATCAGACTTCTTAACCTCCTCATTTGAGAAAGTCAGAGATTCATCTAATGCATGGTAATTATCACGGCATTGACGCTGGCAATATGCATGCCAACGGTCAATCATACCATTTTCAGCATCCCACATATAAAACGCTTTTGCACGAGATTGAAGATCAGGAGGCATCTTGTTGAAATACTCTTCAACCTCTCGATCAATCAATTTCAATGCATCAAACTCATCTGTAGACCAGAGACCGACGTCTTGAATCCAAATCGCATAAAAATCGCTACCACGAATCATCAAATCCGTCGATCTCTTGACTACAAATTTAGGGAACACTTCGATGCCTCCAGCTCGATTGGTTCGAGTGGCAACCATCATAAAGTCGAGCATGAGGCTCATGTCCTCCCTTCATTAATTGTTGAGTTTAGATACTCACACATCTGATACCAGATTTCGATGCTACGAAAATCTTTCTTTGTTCCAGGAACCCAGAAGAGACTCCCTCTCCCATCAGGTGCATATTCTCGATCCAAGAATGCATTGATTTGATTATCAACATAATCAGAATCATAATGATCATCTGTCATTCCGGAAAGACCGAGAGAGATAATCATGTACCAAAACCATTGACTTGTCCGATCGCCAAATTCAGTACTGGCCATAGTCTCTTCTTCCATACGAAGGGCCAGAGCAATCATGACTTCTAGTACACTGCATTCATATCGATTCAGGAGAGATTCTACTTGTGCAGACGAATATCCTGCATAATCAGCAAATCTGTCTCTGAGATTCAGGCCATCTTCCAATCGGTTTCCGTCCATAGAAATATAACTATAGCGAAAAGGAACTGTGAAAAGATGCCCGATCAACATACCCCAGCTAATGTTTTTAAGATTTTCATCGCCACCGCAGACAATCTGATATAGATATTTATAGTATTCTACCCACATCTGATTATCCGTCAATAGGAGCACCCTCCTCGTCAGCTGAATTTTCATAAGGTAAGACCTTCAGAAGCTCGTCATAGTCTGTGAGACATGCATCGATCTCATACTCAGTCTCTTCTACCTCATTTCGCATATAGACTGTGTCTTTCTCCCAATCATCGAAATGATCTTCGAAATTACCAACGGTATCATGGTAATTATCGGGGTCAATTGTGATACGAGGATTATTATCATATGCAAGAACCTTGTTTTTCTCGTACCATATGAGCATGATTTTTCGATAGCCATTATCAGCATCGAACTGCTCAGGAGGAATGGAATATGGTTCGCATTCTTCCTCATTGCCCATTTTGACCAGAGTTTCGGCTTCCAACTCCCCATCTTCATTTTCCTTAATTTCCGTATCAACACGGAACGGAATATCACGACATTTGGTGTAATCTTTATATTGATCCTGAGTCAAATGCTCGGAACTCATACAGGATTTCTCATGAACTACTTCCTGCATATTTTCCTCTTGCTTGGAATCATCCATTTTGACCTCAACTTTCTTCTGAGGATTATTGGAATAGTAATCTCGAAGCTGGTCTGTTACTGCTGCAAGAGTATCTGATTGCTTTTTGACCATATAGAAATAGGTAACGCCGGCCCCGAGGCCCGCACCAACTATTGCGCCAATAGCAAAATATAAACTTTTTTTCATTTTTTACTCCTTAATTGAACCGCGGCATGAAACAAGTTGCGACCATTGCAATTCCAAATCCAATTGCCGTAGATCCAATAATGAATCTATTGAGCGGATTCTTAACAACTTCTTTTGCCGCTTCAATTTTCTCCTGCATAAATTTCTTAGCTCCTCTCAAAAGCTTTCTCATATATACATTACTCCTTATACAAATGGATCGGGGATCGTATGACCATACTCGACTCCGCCGCCAGATTTAGTGGTGAAGTGATTGTGTCGACCATCTCCATGAAAATATAGGAATTCACTAGGCAATACACGGTACTTCTCTTCTCCAGTTGACCAATCTTCAATCACCAGTTTTGCAAGATCATAGAGTTCGTCAGTGACAGGATTATCAGACTTGTAACCAACAAACTGTCGCTTGGCTTTGATGCAAGTCGAGATATCGCCATAGCCAGCATCGACTCGATTGAGAACTGTCCACATGGCTTCGACGCTTTGATAGGTTGCAGATCGATCACCAAAATCTGTATGGAGTACAGGAAGATTCATGCTCTCACCATAGCACATTTTAGCCATGTTGACAATATCTTCTTCTGAATACCATTTTTTCTTAATCTTTGGTTCCTCGATGATAATCTCGGCATCCCCATTTGATTCTATTTTGACCTCTTCTTCTTTTTCAGAAGTAATCACATAGACATTAACAACTGAAAGTTCCCGAGGTTTTTCGGTAATCTGGGTATACCAAAGCATGATCGCCATCCCGGTTAAGAAGCACAATATACACGTTAAAACTGCATCAATTACACGAATTTTCATGAATAAGGTTTCCTTTCAGCTCTTCTTTGGAAAATATGGGCATTTCTTCCAGTCCTCGTCGGGTGCGAACCTACAGGATTCCGCAACACAATTCGTATTCTTATACTCTGGATGATTGCATTTTGGAAAATTCGGATATAGTTTTTCTTGAATTCCGAAGAAAGCTGCCATATCGGGTCCAATAGTCATGGCATCAAGGTTTTTGAAGTAATGCTCAATTTCTTTTGGAATTTCCGCAGGATCCGTCCAAAGGTTTATTTCTGTAGGCGTAACACCGCTATTTCTGCAGTAATAATAGATCTGATCCTCGCCCTTTTTACGAAGAATTCTGCAATCAAGACTCATAATTAACCTCCATTATATTGATCCCAAACGCCGCCTTCAGTTACGAGAGAGAGAATATCGCCCTGGACATTAAAATCCAGAATAATAGAAGGCTCAGTACCGTCAAGGAATTCTGCAGCTTTCTGAGTATGAGCTGTAAAGATACCAAAGTCAATACCTTCATAATCAGCATTTTGATAAACCCAGCCAACAATACTGCCAGCCTTGGTTGGACGGAAACCAAGCCGTTCGTACACCTCGTTCAGAAAGATATACCCACGAGTCCGAATTCTCTCATTGAAATAGTTCTGCTCCATCAAGAGAAATGCACGGTTATGATCTGCAGAAGGTGTCCACTGAGTGGAACCAACTTCATCAAAAACTCGAGCATACTGACTCAGCTTATTACCTTCATAGGTAAGGACTTCCTTTTGCTCTTCTTTGACTTCACCAGTTTCGGGGTCAACGATTTTATGAGCAACCAGCTGTTTCTCAATACCATTTTTCAGCATGAAGTCAGCTTCCTTGCCATACTTATCAATGACCCGCTTCCGATAGTTCATAAAGTCAGTGCTTAGAGCAGAAAATGCCGCAGCAAGAGCTGCATTTCTCTTTCTGAGAATATGATTACTCGCCAGAATGCAAGTAATAGACAAAATGCCCAGGCCAACAGGAAGAGCATATGTCTTCACAAGACTTACAGTTGTCTGGATAGCAACCGTCTTGCGATCATTGGCTTCATCATCCTCGGTATAAGTTGCTTCACCATTTTTAGCAAGGTTCTTAACTTCATCAATATCGCTCAGACTCTTCCGTGCATCCTGAATAATTTCTGTTGCTTTCACGGTCTGCTTGCAAGCGATAATAGCTGCTGTAATACCAGTAATGATACCGGCAGCAGTCAGGATCTCAGGAGAATGCTTCTTGAGACCCATTTTTGATTTCAGAAGAATCTGGCTTGCCTTAGTCGCCAGTTCAGTTTTTTTCATTTTGAATGAACCTCCTGATAATGTTTTTTCAAATCTTTTCGAATCGCTTCGAGTTCAGGATCCGAATATGACATATCCCAATATTTTTCAAGCTCAATGACATGGTCCAGTTGTTTTTGAGAAAGGAAGTGCAAGTGATGAAGAACCACATCTCGAATATTAGATCGGTCAGGATGCCAATTTCTATTTTGGCCCTCCTTAATCAATCGGCAATGGACGAGGTAGATGAAGTACCCAACCACCACGAGATGCCGTTACATATGCATTGCGAAGATCACTCCAACCGAATCGCTCATTAGACGGGTCAATGATATTTGTCCGGCCAATGATGTCATAAAATCCATTGACTGTTAGAATATCATACTGAGCAATTGCGCCATTCATTTCATCAAGAACTCTCTGGGCGTCAACTCGAGACTCAAACCAGACGTTCTCGATATCCATTCCGGTATTCTTCCCAGAATATACATAATTGTTTCCGCCATTAGGTTTTCCACTCGAAATGCCATTATAGTTGATGTAGGACTTGCCAATTTTCAGACCATCCTTACGATCAGCATATGCATCGCCTTTCACAAGAAAGTTAATAGCGCCAGTTACACCCTCTACGACAGCCCTTTGAATCAAAGGAGTGCCAATCTCGTCAAATATGAATTCCCTCATAGTCTGTCCTGATGTTGGCTTAATTCCAACAAAGACTTTAGACCAGATGCTTCTGGGAACAGGTTTGCTCTTACCGCTCACAACGCATTTAAGTTCAGGTTTAGGTTTCTGCTGACCCTGCGTTTTATTTCTCTCTTTTAGAGTATTACTTGGATACTGATCCATTTTGACCTCCAATACTTTCCACTTTAATTTGAGCTGCACCAGATAGTACAAGCCCGATCCCGAAACTAAGGAATACAATTCCTGTATAAATCCGATTCGGAGGGTTCCCAATAAGCCCCTCCTGAATTGTTTTGTTTGCCTCCCTCATGAGCCTGATCATTGTAAACATAACCGCACCTCAAATATGAAAGGAGAGAGACCATGATAGATCTCTCCCTTGTAGAATCCCTAACCTTGTCGGTTGACGAGTATTACTCCGTTTCGGTGTCACCCTCAAGAGCCTCCGTGGATTCCTCAGCGTTCTTGGCTGCCTTCTTAGCAGCACGCTTTGCCTTGATTTTCTTGACCAGCGCAATTCCGCTAATGCCGATCCACAGGATCAAACCTGTCGCAACAGCACCGCCAATCATACCAGAGCCAAAGCTGCTACTGCTTTCGCAAGTGCAGCCGCAGTCTTCTGCGGTCTCCTCAGGAACTGTAGCCTCTTCGGGTTCAGTAACCTCAGTGTTCTCCATAATATTTTCGTCCATAATAAACCTCCATAAATATAGTTTTGGGTATTTCTACTCCATAATACAAAATGAATTTTTCGCGAGAACCCAGAATTACCAGGGCTCTCGATCATAATATGTTGGTGTAAACTTAAAGTCCATCACCAAAACAGGTCGCTTTTTGAAATCCAACTGAGAACTGAAGCTCAGCTCGATCATCTCATGATGATTGCCGATTTCCCAAGCAAAGAAATCGCCATTCTTCGTCTGTGGCAGATTGATTCGATCGTAGAAATCATTAAGTGTGACCGTTTCGCCATCCAGAATGGCCCGGCTTAGGTCTACTGCTGCTCTACGCAGAACCTCGATATCAGAATAGAAATATCGGCCGTTCCAAGCGTCCATACACAATGTATCGCCCTGGCCAGTGCTGATAATTTCTCCATCAACCGGCGGATTATTATTCACACGATCTTTGTCAATGGCATTACGAACCTCTTTTTCTTTCTTTTCGCCAACGGTCTC
>ERZ1024469.6-NODE-6-length-25571-cov-35.224016_pt1 | contig 25571 bp, 31 predicted proteins | sample MGYA00520803_ERZ1024469 | MGnify/ENA primary metagenome ERZ1024469 (study PRJEB33242, sample SAMEA3444308) | Homo sapiens | biome: Host associated; feature: Gastrointestinal tract; material: Stool | place: Uganda | collected 2011-01-01 ... | reverse complement strand
GAAAAGGAGAATAAATGAGCATATCAGAATTTGTACAGATTTTTCTCTCTATCTGTGGAGGGGTGTCTATTGTCGGAGGGGCGGCGGCTGTAATCTTTAAATGGATTAATCCGGCATTTCGACTTAACAAACGAGTGGAGAGACTGGAAGAACATGACAAACGAGATTATGAAAGTCTTCGGAGAATTGCAGAACGAGATTCATTAATTCTGGAAGTATTGTCGACCATGCTGGACAGTCAGATCAGCGGCAACAATGTCGAGGAGTTAAAAAAAACAAAGCAGAAGCTCACGGAGTATCTTGCACAGAATCAGCGTTAGATTTGATAAGGGGTATGCTCATGAAATTATATGTGTTCACTAAGAAAGATATAGACAGATTCTTGATAGAGTGTAATTTTACACCGGACGAAGAAAGGCTGTTCCGGCTGAGATGTAAGGAACACACTCTTGAGTACTGCGCTGAGGAAATGAACGTGAGCATATCCACGGCAAAACGATTAAGCCGGAGGGTGAACAATAAAATAATTAAAGTATGCTGATACTTTTCAGATACTTATATGGGTCTTAGACGAACTGTCTAAGGCTCTTTTTTTATGTAAAAATAGTCATAGAAAGTCATAGAATAAGTCATAGGAGGTGCGATTATGAGAGATATTAAGGATTTATGTGCAAGAATCGAAGATGAACTTTCCAAAATCGCTGATAATGGACTGACTACCGGAAATCTGGAAATGACATACAAACTGATTGATATGTACAAAGACATAAAGAACACGCAGTACTGGGACAAGAAAGTGGAGTACTATAACACTGTCCTTGATGAGATGCGTGGCGGATACAATGACGATTACAGCGAACGCGGAAGAAAGCGCGACAGCATGGGGAGATACAGCGCAAATGACGGCAGAATGATGCCGGATTACGACAGGGGTAATTCTTATGCCAGAAGGGGTGAGCATTATGTTAGAGGACATTACAGCCGCTCTGATGGGCGAGATGCTTATGACGATTACATGACGCAGAAACAGAGCTATCGTTCCGGCAAGTCTGAAGACTGCAAAAGAAAGATGCTCGCCGCATTGGAAGAACATCTGGACGAACTTACAACAGAAATGAGTGATATGTCCAAGGATGCAGAGTGCCGGGAAGAACGTGATCTTGTCAAGAGATACGTAGAAAAACTCCGTGATATGCTCTAAAAACACAAAAGTGGTAGAGAGGTAGTTAAAAGAAATCTGTTATAATGTAATTGTGCAGCAGGAAGCACAAGTAAAACGGTTGTTTTTGACATTTTCGTTTTAATCCTCCTTTCTTTAATTTTTGTAGCTGGTGCGCACGCTTTAATGGAAAGTTGAACAGGTTCAAATCCTGTCGTGCGTATTTGTCATCTGGCACGCAAGATGGCTCACCTCCTTGATTAAGGTTTTTGTTATTCATACTTTTCTTTTTAAAAAAAAGAAATAAATATCCGAAACAACTCGTGGCAGGCATGACACGTTAAACACCTTGCTAACCCGGGAACCCGGGTTATTCGGAATGTGCAAGTAACTGGGAACGGCCTGGTTGTAGACTAGGCCTTGATGGTTCGAATCCATCCGTTCCGCTTGTCTGGAGCCTGAAAGTTTGGCGTGGGAATAGCGCAGGGCGGCGCATGGGAATGTGATTCCGAGTTCCGGACATGTTTGCTGCCTATCGGATTGCAAAGTGGTCTCCCTTAAAGTAGGCAATAAGTGAACGTGCTGAAATGGTTCTTCCAGATATGTACATGGCAGGATGGAGAAGTGGAATCTCACAAGGTTCATACCCTTGAGAACGGCGGTTCGAATCCGTCTCCTGCAATTTCAAACATGATTAACTCAGTGCAGATAGATTTTCAGTCTAGCTGAGATACAGGGTTATGTAAGATGGAGTAGTTCGGGATACTGGACTATTAACCATCTTTTTAGCAGAAGTGATTCTGTTAGAGGAGGAAGAAACTTCCAACACACCTTGTAGTGTATCATCATAAAGAGACCAAAAGCAGAATCCTTGTGGTCGGCGTACAATAGACGCTTGCTGTGCAAGAATAATCCGTTGATGTGAGTGGTGTGAGAGACCACAGACTAAACGGAAATCTCGTTAAGCTGATTTGCCTTGAACCTGAGAAATTAGGGTATAACACAAGAGATTCGTTAAAGTAGCGGTATGGCAATTCATAGAAAAATTTTCCTGCTATGAAAAACATTTTCTGAAAGAACCGTGAAATTTATGGGTGACACTCCCATGTGTGCTTTGACCGCGGTAAGAAGCTCAGGGTCGCTCCCGAAAGCTCATCAGACTTATCGTCACAGTGGCTGAATATGGTTGCAAGTATGGTGAATAAGGAGAAATCCTAATCGTGGTTGAATATGGTGCATTGCTGTAATGGTATCAGAGTAGGTTGCTAACCTATCCAACAGAAATGTTGTACACGTTCGAATCGTGTATGCACCGTTACCCTGCCAGTGGTCTAACTGGCTTAATCCACTTACCTGCGGCGGCAGGTCAATAAACACGACCAGGAGGATATATATGCAGAAACTTATTGACACATTAAAATCATTTGGAATCGAAATCCCGGAGGATAAACAGGCAGATGTGAAAAAGGCACTCTCTGAGCATTATAAGAATGCTAAAGAAGTAGCGAAAACCCTGTCGAAAGTCGAGGGAGAACGTGATGACTGGAAAGAACGTGCTGAGACAGCAGAAGAAACTCTGAAAGGTTTTGACGGTATCGACCCGGCGAACATTCAGACAGAGCTTGCTGGATGGAAGAAAAAAGCCGAGGATGCAGAGAAAGAGTTTAACGCGAAAATCTATGACCGTGATTTCTCAGATGCTCTGAAAGCAGCACTCGACGATGTTAAGTTTTCCAGCGAAGCGGCAAAGAAGTCTGTTATGGCAGACATCAAGGAAGCAGGATTGAAACTGAAAGACGGTAAAATCCTTGGACTGAACGATCTGATCGAGCAGATGAAACAGTCTGACGCATCCGCTTTTGTGGATGAATCTCAGCAGCAGGCTCAGCAGAATCAGGCAAGATTTACAACTCATGTTGGACAGCAGCAGACACCGGGAAGCATGACCAAGAAAGATATCGAAGCGATCAAAGACCCGTCCGAGAGACAGGCTGCAATCGCTCAGAATATCCAGTTATTCCAGTGATTTTTACACCGACTATACGCCAGAGTATAGCCGCTAACCCAATACCTTAATAATTATGGGTAGAAAGGATTTTTTATGCCAGCAAAAACAAATCTTATTATGACTAATGATATCCAGGTCACAGCACGTGAGATTGACTTTGTAACCAGATTCGAGAGAAACTGGCAGCACTTACGTGACATTCTGGGAATCATGAGACCTATCAAAAAGCAGCCGGGTGCTGTACTCAAGTCCAAATACGCAGAGGGCACTTTACAGAGCGGAAAAGTGGCAGAGGGTGAGGAAATCCCTTACAGCAAGTTTACTGTAAAAGAAAAGACCTATGCAGAAATGACTATCGAAAAGTACGCAAAGGCTGTATCTATCGAAGCAATCAAGGATCACGGCTATGAGAACGCTGTTCAGATGACCGATGATGAATTCCTTTTCCAGCTTCAGACTGATGTTACCGGCAGATTCTATGATTATCTGAAAACCGGTACACTTACTTCCACAGAAACTACTTTCCAGATGGCTCTGGCAATGGCTAAGGGGCGCGTTGAGAACAAATTTAAGCAGATGCACAGAAATGTGACTGGTGTTGTCGGATTTGTCAACATTTTGGATGTATATGAATATCTCGGAGCAGCTGAAATTACTATTCAGAACCAGTTTGGATTCCAGTACATGAAAGATTTCATGGGCTTCAATACCATCTTCTTACTGTCTGACAGTGAAATCCCGAGAGGTCAGGTTATCGCAACACCTGTTGAGAACATTGTTCTGTACTATGTAGACCCGAACGAATCCGATTTCGCAAGAGCAGGTCTTGTATACACCGTATCTGGCGAGACAAATCTGATCGGATTCCACACTCAGGGTAACTACCACACAGCAGTATCCGAAGCGTTCGCGGTTATGGGACTTACTCTTTTTGCGGAGTACATTGACGCAATCGCAGTAATTACCATTGACGAAACACCAACGCTTGGCACTTTGACAGTAAATTCCGTGGCTGGAACAGCAAGTGGCGATACAAAAATCACTGTAAATCCAGCTAAGGAAAATGCCAACAATGTATATAAATACAAAGTTGCAACAGGCGCAGTAACTGTTGGGTATGGACAGAACCTCAGAAGCTGGACTACATGGGACGGAAAAGCTGATGTTAAGGCAGCAACCGGACAGAAGATTACAGTGGTTGAGTGTGATGGAACATATAAAGCACTGAATGCCGGAAGTACAAGCGTAACAGCAAAATCATAAACGCAGGAGGTAACTGGCATGGCTTATGCAGATTATAAATTCTATACAGAATCATTCGGTAATGTCGTGTCAGAAGTCGACTTTCCGCGAATGGCAGAAAAAGCCAGTGATTTTATAGACGCAATGACATTTGACAGGTTGGTGGATGGACTGCCGACAAATGAACGCTCACAGAAGCGTATTAAGAAGGCAGTCTGTTCATTGGCTGAATTAATGTATCAGATTGAGCTTGCTGAAAAGAATGCAATCAATCAGGCATCGGCAAATGTAACCGACATAAATGTCGGGAACATCTCAACAGGCATTGTAACATCTGTATCATCCGGCAGTGAATCCATCTCTTACGCAACACCTCAGCAGATTGGAGCGAGTGCAAAAGAGTGGAGTGCAGTGTATGCCGTCGCCGGAGACGTACAGAAAACGAACGACTTGCTTCTCAAGACAGCTTTACCGCTTCTGATGGGAGTAAGGACGGATGATGGAATACCAATATTGTATGCAGGAGCGTGATAGAAATGATGGAATTAAAACAGACAGTTGAAATGATGAACAGTGCAGATTACAAGGAACGCTTTAAGGCAGAGTATATGCAGGTGGTTATTCGATATAAGAAACTTGCGAATATGCTTGAAAGGTGGGACAAAGGAGAACTCCCATTTACTCCTACTTGCCCGAGAAGCACTTACAATATGCAGGTAAGAGCAATGACGGATTATATTGCTATTCTGGAAGCAAGGGCAGTTATGGAAAAAGTTGATTTGGAGGTATGATTATGGACATTTCAACATTAGGCTCATGTATCGCAATCGTTATGATTTGCTACATCGTAGGAATGGGCTGTAAAGCATCAAAAAGAATCTCTGATGAATGGATTCCAGTAATCATGGCGGTTATTGGCGGAATTCTCGGAGCTGTCGGAATGGGAGTTATCCCGGATTTCCCGGCATCGGACTATATCACGGCGGTTGCAGTCGGTATGTTTAACGGATTGTCGGCTACTGGTGTGAATCAGGTTATTAAGCAGACAGTGCAGAAAGAATAATTAAGGAGAGGGTATCATGTATAGCAAAACTGTGACGATTTTTGATTATTATGAATCAGCCACGACAGGAGATGCATACTGGTATCCTCATGTTTTATCCGGTGTTGACCTCATTACGGACAAGGGGGCAATTCTTAAAAAGTACGGACCAGACGCAACTGACAACGCACAGTTACACATTCGTTATACTGTTCAGAATGGCGATATAACCATTACTGACAAGAATGGTAAGATTCTCCCATGGGTGCCAGTTAAAGAGTGGAAAAGGCAGATTAACAACGCTCTGGAAGACACTATTACATTCTCAGATGAATCATTCTTCTGGGAGGGTGAGTGGACTGGCAGAACGGTATCTGATGGTGATTATCGGAATGGATTCTACCAGTACATGAATGAGAACAAGGATAACGTGTTTAAGATTACCAGTGTTGGCGGTCCGTATACGCTGATTCCACATTTTGAGATTCTGGGTAAGTAATATGAGTAAGATTCATCATTTCAAAGGATTCTCCATAGTCGATGGAGATATGAAAATCAAGCTGAATATGGACAGGTTTTCCAGACAGTATCAAGAAGCCCAGTATCTCCTTGACGGAATGGTTATGGACAGCATGGTTCCATTTATGCCAATGATTACCGGAAATTTTATCAATCGGACAAGAGTTGAGAGTACATCCTTGCAAGGAACTGGGAAAGTATGCGCGGCGGCGGCTCCTTATGGGCGTTTTCTGTACGAAGGAAGAGGAATGGTCGACGAAGCAACCGGAAGTCCCTACGCAAGACGTGGAGCAAAGAAAGTCCTTGTCAGTCAGTTTTCTGGTCAGACAGCCGCAAAGGAAAATCTTGAATACGCCAAACAGGCTCACCCACGGGCACAGGCTGAATGGTTCGATGCCGCTAAACGACAATACGGCAGTACATGGATTCGTAAAGTAAAAGCACAGGCAGGAGGTGGCAGACATGGCAGATAAGCCTATTGGTAAAGATGCAACCGGATACGAGATTCTGACAGATGCCATGAAAGCACTTCTGAACCAGTATCCGGGGCTGTACGAAAATGAAACAATCAAATTTGAGGAACTCGGCAAAGAATCGGGAATTGCGTTCTCAGCGGATAATGGAGCTTTGGTTTATAAGGAAAAAGAAGATGTCTGCGGCACAATGCATCAGGTATGCCAGTATCCATTTTATGTGGTATACCGAACAGCATCCGACAAGGAAAGACAGAAATTATCTGTTCAGAAGTTCCTTGACAATCTCGGTAAATGGATATGTCGAGAACCAGTTGCCATAAATGGCGTTGAGACACGTTTGAATGCGTTTCCAGAGCTTTCACAGGGACGAACGATAAAACGCATCATGCGCGACAACTCATATGGTTTAGAACCACAGGAGAGCGGCGTACAGGATTGGTTATTGCCATTGTCAGTACGCTATGAAAATACTTATGAAGTAATATAACAAGTAACAACCGGCTATCAATTAGAGATAGTCACTAACCTACGCAGCCTTTTAAAAGTTATAGGCAGAAAGGACATTTCTATGGCAGTTACAGGCAAGATTGACCGTAAATATATGGCTCATTACATTGATGCAGGTTCCCTCTGTGGAGGACTGACACCGAAATATGAGCGTCTTGGCAAGGATTTGGAAGAGTACAATGTAGAACTCAATCCAGATACTGAAACATCTAAAAACATTCTTGGAGAATCCACATTCAAACACAATGGCTATGAAGTTTCTTCTGACGCTGATCCATTCTATGCAGACACTACTTCTGATCTGTTCACAGCATTACAGAAGATTGTAGATGGACGCCTCAAAGACGACAACCTCAAAACAAAAGCAGTTGAGGTTCATCTCTGGACAGAAGCTACGGCAGGTAAGTATGAAGCGTATCAGCAGGATTGCTACGTTGTGCCGACCTCCTATGGCGGTGATACATCCGGATATCAGATTCCATTTACCGTCAATTATACCGGCGAACGTGTAAAAGGAAAGTTTGATATCAGTTCCGGTACATTCACAGCTGACAGCGAATAATTTTTAGGAGGATATAGAAAATGGCAAAAACAATTAACACAAACATTGATGATGGATTTCTTCTTTTCACATTTACAAATAAACAGGGTGAAGTGTTCTCTTCATTTAAACTGAACCCTACTGACATTAACATTGCGGCAAGAGCGGAAGAATTGGAAACTTTCTTTGAACAGGCTCAGGAATCTGTTAAAAATGTTTCTTCCAGTAAAGAGATGGCGGAGATTAATAAGCAGATTGAGGACAAAATCAATTATATGCTCGGGTACGAAGCATCTAAAGATTTATTCAAAGAACCAATTACCGCAACAACTGTTTTTGGAAATGGTCAGGTGTTTGCCTATATCGTTCTGGACAAAATCAATGAAGCACTTACTCCGGAAATTGAAAAGAGAAAGAAAAAAATGCAGGAAGTAGTCAATAAGTACACGGAGAAGTATACAAAATGACCGCCTATGAGTTGCCCACCTCACTAAATATCAGTGGGGTGGATTTTTCTATCAGAACGGATTTTCGAGTAATTATTGATATTCTGGTTGCCATGAATGACCCAGAATTGGACGAACAGGCGAAAGCTGTTGTTATGTTACAGATTTTGTTTGAGGACTGGCAAAGCATACCCCTGGAACATCTTACAGAAGCTTGTCAGAAAGCTTGCGAGTTTATTGATTGTGGTCAATTCGATGATAGCCCGAACAAGCCCAAACCCCGTTTGATGGACTGGGAACAGGATGGAGATATGATCGTTCCGGCTGTGAACAAGGTTGCTGGTAAAGAAATCAGATCAGTACCTTATATGCACTGGTGGACGTTTTTTGGATACTTTATGGAATCTGGCGAGTGCCTGTTCAACACCGTAGTTGGAATCCGGTCAAAAAAAGCAAAGGGTGAAAAACTCGATAAATGGGAAAAGAAATTCTATCAAGAGAATAAAAACACAATTGACATAAAAACACGTCTCAGCGACGAGGAGCAAGCTTATAAAGATAAGCTGAATGAGATGTTGAACCTCAAATAGTTAGGAGGTGGACACATGGCTGCTGATGGCTCAGTCATTATTGATACCAGAATGGACACATCAGGCGTGCAAAACGGCGTATCAGCAATCAGGCAGTCTTTTAACGGACTTGGCAGCGTAGTAAAAAAAATAGGCGTACTGATTGGCGGAGCATTTGCGATTGGAAAACTGACGCAGTTCGGTAAGGAATGCGTAGAACTCGGCTCTAACCTTGCCGAAGTGCAGAACGTGGTCGATGTTACATTCACAACCATGTCGGACAAGGTAAACGAATTTGCAAAGAATGCTATGACCTCTGCCGGACTGTCAGAAACCATGGCAAAACAGTATGTCGGAACGTTCGGAGCAATGTCTAAGTCGTTCGGTTTCTCCGAAGCACAGGCTTACGACATGTCAACAGCTCTGACGCAGCTGACTGGTGACGTAGCATCATTCTATAACATTAGTCAAGACTTGGCTTATATCAAGCTGAAATCAGTGTTTACGGGAGAAACGGAAACGCTCAAGGACCTCGGTGTGGTAATAACCCAGTCGGCGCTTGACCAGTTCGCGCTGGCAAATGGCTATGGTAAAACCACATCCGCCATGACTGAACAGGAGAAAGTGGCTCTCCGCTTGGCTTTTGTACAGAAACAGTTGTCTGCCGCATCTGGTGATTTCATTCGAACATCTGACTCATGGGCGAACCAGGTCAGAGTGATGCAGTTACAGTTGCAATCTCTCAAGGCAACAGTCGGACAGGGATTAATCAATCTCTTCACTCCCGTTTTGAGAGTTATTAATATCTTGCTCGGTAAGTTAGCAACTCTGGCAAATGCCTTCAAGTCATTTACGGAATTAATCACCGGAAAGAAATCATCTGGCCAGACAGGCGCAAGTGGTGCAGGTCTTGTCGGAACAGATGCAATAGCTGATACGGCAGACCAATATGGAGATGCTGCCAACAATGCCGAAAAGCTGGCAGATGCGACAAATGATACAGCAGATGCAACTAAGAAAGCTACTAAGGCGGCAAAAGGATATCTTAGTCCTCTTGACGAAATAAATAATTACTCAACGGATAAAAGCACAGATTCATCGTCAAAAGTACCGGGCGCAACCGGCGGACTTGCAGATCAGATGAAAGATGCTGTACAAAATGTTGATTATGGAAAATTGGCAGAGGGTGAGACAGTTCTTGATAAAATGTCAAAACCGCTAAAAAAGATAATCGACAGATTTAAACAGTTGGCTAAGTTAATCGCAAAAGGATTCTGGGATGGATTAGGAGATTACGAACCAATTCTTGACGGAATAAAAAAGGATCTCGATTCCATATGGAAATCTTTAAAGGATATCTTTACTGATTCAGAAGTTACTAAAGCAGCAAATAATTTTCTTGATTCATTTGCATATGCAATTGGACAAGTTGCCGGTTCATTTGCCAGAATTGGATTGACAATTGCACAAAACATTATAGGCGGAATTGAAAAGTTTTTAAAGCAGAACACGCAAAGAATAAAGAACTATCTGATAGATATGTTCAATATCGGCTCTGAAATTTCGCAAATCGCAGGGAATCTTGCAGTCGCCTTTGCGGATGTTTTCTCAGTTTTTGGTGGAGAAACCGCACAGCAGATTACTGCGGATTTAATCGGAATCTTTGCTGAAATCGGAATGGTTCTTACAGAAACGGCTGCAAAACTTGGCAGAGATATCCTTAACATGATTGCGCAGCCTTTTATCGACAACAAGGACATTTTAAAGTCAGCAATCGAGGGTAGTCTCGGAGTAATAGAAACCGTAACAAGCGGCGTCTTAACAGCTGTTCAAAACCTTAGTGATGCAATATCGAGGTTATACGATGAACATGTAAAACCGTTCTTTGATTCTATAGCAGATGGATTATCAAGCATATTTGAAACTCTGATAACCGGATATAACACATACATTCTTCCGGTGTTACAAGGACTGGCAGAACAAATCAAAGGGCTATTAGAGGGACCATTAGGGGACGCAATTTTAAAGATAGAAACATTTCTCGGAAAACTCATTGATTCTCTGAAACTTCTGTGGGAGTCGGTGTTAGTTCCTTTAATTAACTGGATAATCGCGAATTTGCTTCCGGTTGTTGCAAAGATAATTGATGTTGTAGGCACCGTAGCGATAAAAGTCATAAAATCATTAATTAAAATAATTGGTGATGTAGCAGACACGCTGAGTGGAATCATTGATTTTCTTGTCGGCGTTTTCACGGGAGACTGGGAACTGGCTTGGCAGGGAATAAAAGAGATTGCGGATGGAGCATGGAGTTTTATCAAAGATGTTGTGTCAGGTGCGTGGGAGATAATTAAAACCGTAACAAAAGGCGCGTTGAGTATAATAAAGAGCATCATCAGCACTGCTTGGAATGCGATTAAAGCATTGACTTCAACAATCTGGAACGCAATTAAAAAGACCCTTTCTGGTCTTTGGAACTCTCTTAAATCCACAGCCAGCACAGTATTTAATGCAATTAAAACTAAAGTTGTAGGCGTATGGGACAGCGTAAAGAACAAGACATCAAAAACATGGGAAAACGTAGCTACGTTCGTATCTAATAAAGTAGAAGCGATAAAAAATGCTATCACTAATAAGTTTAATGCCGCCAGAGATGCAGTCAGATCTGCGTTTGAAGGCATTGTGGATTTTATTAAAGCTCCGATTAATCAGGCAATCAGCATTGTTAATAATGCAGTTGGGATGATTAATAATGCAATTGGTGGAATTGAATCTGCATTTTCCTTTGGACCTTGGACTGTTCCAACACCGTTTGGCTCAAAGACTATCGGATTTCATGCAACATTTCCACGTATCGGAACTATCCCATATCTGGCCAGTGGTGCAGTTATTCCACCAAGGTCAGAATTCCTTGCGGTATTAGGTGACCAGAAGAAAGGCAATAACCTGGAAGCGCCGGAAAGTCTGTTACGTCAGATCGTCCGGGAAGAATCAGGAAAGGGACAGGGAGACGGAAATACCTACAATGTTACAGTTAATGCATCTGGCAGAAAACTGTTAGATATTATTATCAGTGAAGCTGAAATGAGAAGAAACCGGAATGGGAAGAACCCATTTGAGTTAGCGTAAGGAGAAGAATATGCCGCAGGAACAATTTAAAATAGACAACGTTGTTATAAGAGCACCGGATAGTTACAAACCGGTGTTCGCAACCACTTCTACGGAAGACTCTAAAAGAAGTCAGGATTTGATTATGCACAATACACCAATGGGAACAATTGGCGGGTATGACATGCAATGGGGCGAGCTTACATGGGCTGAAATAGCAACCATACTAAATACTGTACTTAACAAAAGTCAATTCACATTCCACCATAAAGACCCAACTGTTCCGGGAAGATGGATAGACAGAACATTCTACGCATCAAATTTTAATATGGCTGCGCAAACTTTGAAAGACGGGGAAGAAAAGTGGACGGATTTGTCTATTAATGTAAGGAGGATTGAGCCGATTTGATAAATGTATCTACTCAGTTGAAGAAAGAATCTCTTACAAACAGAAATTATTACGTGACAGCAAATGTTACATTGTCAAATGGTACAACTCTTAAGCTAGGCAAAAAAGACTTTTATCTGTCTGGAAATAGTCTCGTAGATTCAGCAGACTCTGGGGACTTCCCGGTGGGTGTAGCAATAGAAAAAACGGCAAGCTTATCATTGGTAAATGATGACGGACGCTTTGACGGATATAATTTTAATGCTGCAAGGTTTGTTATCTTTCTCAATGTGCAGCTATCTGACAGGATAGAAACTATAAAAAGAGGTACTTATATTGTATCGAAAAAGCCTGCAACAGCAAGCGAAATAAGTCTTTCTCTCTTAGATAAAATGCATAACGCTGATAAGACATATGATTCTAATCTGTCTTTTCCTTGTACAGTCAAGGAACTGCTCTCGGAATGCTGTCAGCAATGTGGAATCACTCTTGGAGATGCAGTGTTTCCAAATGCGGATTTTCAGATTCAGAAAGCGCCATCTAATGCGACATACCGTACAATAATCGGAATGTGTGCCGGGATAGCCGGTGGAAATGCAAGAATCGACGAAAATGACTTACTCAGGATTATTACGTTTGATAAGACATTTACCAATACGACTATTTACGATGGTGGAGCAGTAAAGAACTGGACAAATGGTGATGATCTGGATGGCGGCACGCTTAATCCATGGACAATGGGGACTGTGATTGATGGTGGTACGTTAAGCAATAACGATTATCACGCGTTATTTTCAATTCAGAATCTACAATATGACGTAGACGATGTTATTGTAACAGGTGTCAAATATGTAGAAGATGAGACCGAATATATGTCAGGCCAGGACGGCTATGTGATTACTATTGACAATCAGCTATTGTCGGGCAATGCACAGGCAGGAGTCGAAGCTATTGGAAATCAATTAATCGGTTTGCGAATGCGTCCTTTCTCATGTGACGGAATCGCCAACGGATACGCCACTTTCGGCGATCCAGTCGAATTTATTGACACAAAGAATCGTGTCTTTAGATCGTTTGTGACAGATATAGAGTTCGTGTTCGGTGGTTCAACATCATGGAGTTGTAGCGCAAAGAGTGCCGAAGAAGATGCAAGCGAGTTTATTGGTGAGCAGCAGGCAGTGGTAGAACAAGCAAAAAAAGACACAGAGAAAAAGCTATCTGCATATGACGTAAAGTTCAAACAGATGAATGAACTTGCAGCGAACACGCTGGGTTTCTTCTATACAGAGGAAGCACAAGAAGATGGTTCCGTAATTACGTACCGGCATGATAAGCCTACACTTGCTGATTCTAAAGTAATTTATAAAACAAGTGCTGATGGATTCTTCTTGTCAGTAGACGGCGGTCAGACATGGAAAGCCGGCTTTGATAGTAATGGAGATGCCGTTCTGAATATTCTCTATGCCATCGGTATTCAATCAGAATGGATTAACACGAGAGGTTTTACAGCAAAAGACAATAATGGGAATACGACATTAAGAATAGATGCCAACACAGGCGCTGTCACATTAGAGGTTGAAAACTTTACACTGAAAAGTAGAACTATTGAACAGATTGCCAAGGACGTTGTGGATGGGTCAGTTCGTAATGTGACTATCCCGAACTATTATGGCACGTATACACCAACATTGCAGAATTATCCGGCATCTGAGTGGAAAAGTGAAGAATATGAAAAGCATGACGGCTCGATATTCATGAACTTCTCTACAAGCCAGGTATATATGTTTTCTGGGACTGATGGCGCTTGGCGGGAACTGGACGCTGAAAAAATTGTCAATTTTGAAAGAGTTTTTAACGCTTTAACGGATAACGGTAAGCAAGAGGGAATTTATATGCAGAACGGACATCTGTATATAAATGCTTCCTATATTAAGTCCGGCCAGATTTCAGCTGATTTAATTAGCTTGAAAAACATTAATGTTACAAACAGTTCTGGAGTATCAACATTTGCGATTGATAACTACGGAAATGTTACGCTCAGACCTGATACATTTGTATTAACAAATGGTGATACAATATATAGTGTTGCGGAAGACAAAGCTTCGACAGTGCTATCAAGTGCAAACAGCTATACAGATAAAGCGCTCAGTGATCTCGACATAGGAAAAATGTCTAAACAAGAGATTATTAATGTGCTAAGCGATAACAGCAGCAATAAAGGTCTGTATCTATCAAATGGCAATGTGTACATGAATGCCGATTATATTAACACAGGTGAATTAGCAGGATGGAAAGTCGGAATTAAAAAGCTTTCAGCAAGTGGCGCGTATGGAGAAGTAACGCTAGATGCTTCAACTGGAGAGATCTATTCAGAGACGAACACAGGAGTATATGTGCCGGGGTACGGGACGTTGTATGGAACACGAATTAGAGGAATCAATCTTTATACAGGAACCGTACACGCAAGTTCGGTCTCGGTTAATACCAGTGTTTCTGCTGGCAGTGTTTCTGCGAGCAGCGTTTCGGCAGACAGCGTTTCGGCATCAAAAAAAGTTACAGCAGGTACACATATAGAAGCCAGTGGCCATTTCTATAGCATCGGAACGGGAACAGACCTTGCAGATTTAAGTGTCCGAGGAACAAAGAAAAGAATCCTTCCAACAAAAAACTATGGTACGCAGGCATTTTATTGTTATGAAATGGCGTCCCCCATGTTCGGAGACATCGGAGAAGCATCCGTATCGGAAGACGGCACATGCCTGATAGACATAGATGATATATTCCAAGAATCTACCAATGTAAGGATTGAATATTATGTGTTTTTACAAAAGGAAGGAGATGGAGATTGTTGGGTAGATAAAAAAGAGCAGACATATTTCACTGTAAAAGGTACTCCGGGGCTTAAATTTGCATTTGAAATCAAAGCGCGGCAGGCTGACTATGAACACATGCGTTTTGCTGACGCAAGTGAAACAGCTTACGATAGGGCAATAGACACAGACATGCCAGAGCCAGACTACAGTAAAAGCCTTGAAATATCAGAACCCGATTACGAAAAAGAGCTTCTTAATAACAGGAAAAAAATTATTGACGAAATGGAGGAAATATCATGAAAAAAATTCTTACAAGTTTTATGAATCTCAGCACTGGAGAAGGAAGTCGCATTGCTTACACCTATTCAGAAGTAGACGAAAGCACAGGAAGTATCATCAGTCAGAACAATAAAGGCAATTTTCTCGTGATGGATGACAGCGTGCAAAAAAATCTTGATTCCGTAAAGGATTACATAAAAAATAATTTCCTTTCATAAGGAGGTAAGTCTAATATGGCCGATACATATACAATACAATTCCGACGGGGTATGTACGCCGATTTTGATACATCGAAAATTCGTCCCGGAGAGCCTGTTGCGATTCTCGGCAATGACCCGTCCGTTCCATCTGGCAAAGCCTTATACATTGCATTTGCGGCTAATGATGTAAGGCGGTTGTGTTCCATTGAGGACATTTCAGAGATGGTTAATACCGGAGAATTTGTTGGTCCACAGGGTCCCAAAGGCGAAAAAGGAGATAAAGGCGATCCGGGAGAAAAGGGTGTGGATGGCACCGTGACATTTGAATCACTGACACCTGAGCAGAAAGAATCACTGAGGGGTGTCTCTATCACAGCGGTCAGTATCGACGTAAATGGAAATTTGACAATAACATTTTCAGATGGTGATAGTGAAAATGTTGGGAATATTATGGGGCCTCAAGGAGTGCAAGGCCCAAAAGGTGAAAAAGGAGACGTTGGTCCGCAGGGACCAGTTGGTCCGCAAGGCCCGCGAGGAGAAAAGGGCGAACAAGGAAACGACGGAACGTCTCTTAATATCCTTGGCACAAAAGAATCTGAGGCAGACCTCCCCCTGAGTGCAGAGAAGAACGATACATATTTAATAGACGGAGAAATGTGGGTTTTCGACGGCGCGAATTGGAACAATGCTGGCAAGATTCAGGGGCCGCAGGGGCCAGTTGGTCCGCAAGGTCCAAAGGGTGACCCAGGGCCACAGGGTGTAAAAGGAGACCCCGGAAAAAAAGGAGAGCAGGGAGTACAGGGCCTAAAAGGCGATACTGGGCCGCAAGGTGAACAAGGTCCAGTTGGTCCAAAAGGTGAGCAAGGAGATACTGGTGCGCGAGGAATCACATTCACTCCTGTTGTAGACAGCGAAGGAAACATAAGCTGGAGTAATGACGGAGGACTTGAAAACCCCCAGACAGTAAATATTACCGGGCCGCAAGGCGATACGGGTGTAAAAGGAGATACTGGACCGCAAGGAGAAAAGGGCACTACATTCATTCCAAGTGTAGACACTGATGGAAACATAAGCTGGAGCAACACAGATGGAATCGCCAATCCCGAAATAGTAAACATCAAAGGGCCAAAAGGGGACAAGGGGAGTGATGCGACTGTCCCAATTGCTACAATCAAAACTCTTGGTAAGGTTAAACCTGACGGCAAGACAACATTCATAGATGAAGACGGAACACTCCACGCAAAAGGCGGTGGCGCAGCCGTTACTCCCAAACCCGTAAACAACCCAACGATTAAGAACTTAAACGCATCTGTCACAATTAAATGGCAAGACCCTGAAAACACGGTAATCAGTGGTTCAACAGTCTCTACATGGGCTGGTACAAAACTTGTAATGAAAGAAACGAGCTATCCTGCAAATCCAGATGACGGAGCGCTTGTGGTTGATAATACAGTTCGAGATAAATACAAAACAACAGGATATACCGTTACAGGGCTGACAAACGGCAAACAATATTACTTTACACTGTTTCCATATTCTACAGATGGTGTATACAACTACGATGCAGGAAACAGACTTCTCGGCGAACCAAAAGAGGATTTGAAGATTGTCACATTTGCCGACGGAACAGACACAGAGATTGAAAAGATGATTGAAGCGCACTACGCAGGCAAAATCAACATTAGCGACTATTGGGCGGTCGGCGACAAGAGAACCATCCATCACAATGCCATGGATGCAACTGGCGTAAGTGAGTCGCACAGAGCAAATGATTATGCCTATGTAATTATCGGAATCGAACATGATGACTTAGTGACTGCTATCAATGGCAAGACTAAAGCCGCTATTACAATTCAGACAGAACGTATGTTGTATTTAGACACTACGACAGAATATAACACCTCCTATAATGCATCACATGAATGTGGTTATATAAACGATTCAAGTACAAATAGTGGTGGTTGGGAAGGCTGTGCAAGACGTACGTGGTGCAATAATGTGTACAAGAAATGTTTGCCTACTTATATTCAAAATATGATGAAGCAGGTCAAGAAGTTGGCATCTGTGGGAAGCAAAAGTAGTACGATTAAAATCTCAAATGACTATGCATTTCTACTGTCTGAAATTGAGATTTTTGGCAGTACAACGTGTTCTTACGCTGGCGAAGGAAAGCAGTATCAGTATTTTAAGAATGTGACTGCTAATAAATACAAGAAACCGTACTTTAGCAGTAATTTCGTGTCTGGTCGCTATTGGGAACGTTCGCCTTACTCCAACAGTGAAAAAAACTTCTGTCATATGGACATAAATGGGAAACCGTACTACGAGGGCTCCAGCTACACTCTTGGTCTTGCCCCCTGCTTATGCCTCTAAAATCCTAGCAAATCCCATCAAGTCAAGATAAACTGACTATTCGTGAACAGCATCAGACAATCGGGAAAGTAAATTAATGAATTATTTATAGTTGAATAGCTAAGAACAGGAGGCGTATATGGATAAAAAGGAAATTGTAAATATCTACAAAGCCATCAATCGAGTTTCAAACAAGATAAATGAGATGTCTGAAAAGTTAGACGTTGTGATGCAGATGCTTAATGCGGAATCTAATCGCAAGATTCTAATTAACGGTGATGGTATCGACGGTCTAGCTGAACTTGTATCAACGCATGATTCGGCTTTGGATGAACTGGCTACTTTAGTTTCGACAATCGGAGGTGAAAATAATGGTTAATTTTTTTGAAGAGCGAATAATCAATGGGCTGAAAAAATGGACAGATGTTCCTGAGTTGTGGAATAAGAAGGTAATTGAAAGACTTCAAAAGGATGGCTACGTACTGAATGAAGATGGGACAGTGGAAAGAGCAAGTTTACCACAGTAAACGCAATATGTGCAGGCAAAATTTAGGAGGGTTTTCGTATGACAAATAATCAAAAAGTAGTTCTTAGGAAGATTATTTACGCAGTTGAAACCGGTGGACAGGTTTATGGACAGCAGGATTATTCGGACTTTACGGAAGCCTACACCAATTCTTCTGAAGAACACGCAATTACAATCGGGGCAGGTCAGTGGTACGGAATCGAAGCAAAAACACTTCTGGAACGAATTTACGATGCTGACCCGGAACAGTGGGAGAAGATAGACAAGGTCAGACTTTTGGAGCAGGTCCAGACCGCAAACTGGGAATGTTTTAATATTTCCAGGGTACCACAGCTCGCAGATGTTATAGTTGCTCTTATTTCGTCCGATTTAGGCGTTAAATGCCAAGATAGCCTTATGGATGAACAATTAGCCACCTATGCAGAAGAAGCCTTTAAACAGGGCGTTACTGACGCCAGAGCACAAGCTATGTGCGTGAACTTTAGGCACCAAGGTGGACAAAGGGCAGTAACGAGGATTCTGGCAAAGGCCCAGAAACCATATACATTGGACAGTCTCTATGCAGCCTGCCAGACGGACACAGGAAATCAAGTCGGGGCATATAAGAGCAGACAGAGATTTGTTTATAATGCGCTGAAAACATATTTTCCAGAAAGTGAGGAGACAGGCATGAACGCAATTGATAAATTAATCCAAATCGCAAAGAATGAAATCGGATATCTTGAAAAGGCAAGTAATAGTCAGCTTGATAGTAAGACAGCAAATGCCGGAGAAAATAATTACACAAAATACTGGCGAGATATTAAGCCGGATTATCAAGGACAACCATGGTGTGCTGCATTCGTTTCGTGGTGTATGATGAAAGCATTCGGATTAGACACAGCAAAGAAACTTTTGAAGCACTGGCCATACGTTTACTGCCCGACAATGGCGGATTTGTTTACTTTGAACAGTAATCCAAAAGTCGGAGACATTGTTATTTTCTACAGAAACGGTACATTTACACACACCGGAATCGTAATAAAGGTATCAGGAGATCGGTTCTGGACAGTCGAAGGAAACACTTCTGGTGGCTCTACAATTATCGCAAATGGTGGTGGTGTATGTCAGAAAAGTTACTACAACAGCAACCTTCCCGGAACAAAATTCTGTACTCCAAATTACAGTTTAGTTAAAAATACAACGTCAGTTTCAGACTCAGATACAACCAAAAAGCAGAACACCAGAGCCTATATTGCACAGATCAAAAAGGACACAAAATGCTATACAAAATCAAACAAAAACAGCCCGTCAAAGCTGTTTCCAAAACTGAAAAAAGGTGCAGTTGTAGAGGTGATGAAGTACACAGAAACTGACAGTTCAGGGCTGAAATGGTATTTTATCCGCATCCCGCATCCGGCAGAAGGGTTTGTTTTTGAATTTGTTCCAAAAGGAGCATTCACCAGAATCACAGAAATTTCTAAATGATTTTCCCGGGGAATTACCCCGGGAGTTTTATCTTTAAACATATTTTGTATCATTTCGGAAGTTTTAGACTGTTATCGTTAGTCACACGTTAGTCACAAATAAAAATATTGTTTCCTAATATAATAGTGCCAAAAACACTGTATTTATGGGCATTTGCGCAATTTTCTAAATTCTATTTGTTGGTCACAATTAATAAAATTAGAATAATGAAAATGAAATGTGGGAAATCCTTGTAAAATCGCTGAAAACGTTGATTTTAATAGGGTTTCCGGCATTTCGATAATAATATTTCGGTTGTTTTAGAAAGATTAAAATTGGTTCCGTTAGTCACAGTTAGTCACAAATGGAACTTTTATCTTTTCTATTTCTGTCCGAAGTTCTTCCAGTGTCCTGTGTCCATATACCGCATTTGTAACATCTCCACCAAAAGAGTGGCCGAGCATTCGTTTTCGGTCATTTTCCCGGACACCGTATTTTTCGCACAGTGCAGAAAAGGTGTGCCGGCAGTCATGCGGCGTGTGTTTCGGATTACCGACTATTCCTAAACGTTCCAGTGTAGGATAGAACAGTGCTTTTCTGTGATGCTGCTGAGTATACACGCATAGCTTTCCGTCTTGTGTCAGTACTTTCTGTTCAGCAAAATGGTATATAGCAGAATGTATCGGAACAATTCTGTTTTTACCGGCTTTTGTTTTGATGCCGCCTTGGAAGTATCTTTCTTCTAAGTTGGTTGTAAGTTTTAGCACTTCACCGATTCGCCATCCAGAGTAACACATGATTAGAATGAGCTGCACTTCCGGGTCGTCGGTGTTATTCCAAAGGATTTGCAATTCCTCATCCGAAAAAGGTGTGCCATGTTCCGTATCATCATTTGCGTTAACTTTTACATATAAAGCCTTGTTTTCTGACACAATTTCTGAATAAATGGCATACTTATACATCTGCTTAAAAAGGGTTAATATAATTGCTTTGCTTTGCTTCTTAAGAGTGCATTTGTCTATTACGTTTTGTAAATCGGGGGCTTTTAAATCTTCAAATGTGCGATTGTACAATGTTTTACAGTTTGAGTAAGCTGTTTTGTATGATTCCATCGAGCTATAGGACGCTTTTGTTCCGTCTGGAAATTTCCATGCGTAGAATTGTTCATATACTTCCGAGAACGTCAATTTGTGCGTTTCTGGGTGTTTTTCCTCTGTGCCCTTAAATGTATTGTAGTCCGACAAAATACGGCTTATAAGGGCATCTGTGTCCGTTGTGGGGGCAATCTCAAGTTCTTTTTCCATACCCGGCTTGTACGTCCCGGCTTTGTATGCTGTCAGAACGGCAAACCCTTTCAGATAGTCGTCAACGTAGCAGATCGCAGGTGGACGGATTGCTTTTCCTGTTGCGTCAATCGTTGCTGGCGGATGCACTGCATAGCAGTTTCTTCGACCCTTGCCGAGATAGCGGATAGACCCGAAACTATTCGGCAACTTCGGGTATTTCTTTCTTTTTGCCATATTTTCCTCCTTGTATAAAAACAGCCCCTGCCGTTAAGCAGGAGCCGTGTTATCTACTCTATCTCGTCAATATCAAGAGAATATCCCAGCACTTCTCCGACATCTGTACATTTTCCTTTTAATGTTACTTTATCGCCTTTAGTAAGAGATGCTACCTTTGATTTTTGCTCGTCATTTTTGATGTTACACTGTACGCCGATGATTTCAAAATCACCATCTGCTGTGAGGCTGATGTACTTTCCGGAGGCATCAATGTTGCTGAGATTTCCGGTGATCTCGAGATACTGACCTTTGTACTTATCAGATGCACCCATAGCGTTGCTGTCAAGATCGGACATCATATCATTAACGGAAACAGCAGTGTATTCGATCGGCACGGCTTCTTCTTTTGGTTTAGCAGCAGTTTCTTTCTTTTCTGAAGAAGCAGTGGTTGTTGCGCTTTTATCTGATTCCGAATCGCTTTCACCAGCTGCAGCTCCGATGATCGCTCCAACAAGGATTATCAGCACAACCCATTTAAGCTTTCCACCTTTTAATTTCTTTCGGCACTGCGGGCAAACTTTAGCGTCTGCCGGAATCTCTGTTTTACAATATTTGCATTTCTTTGTTTTCTCTGTACTCATACTACAGTTCCTCCTTGAATTTTATAAATATTTTAGCACATATTGAAATGAATTAGAATGATTTAGGTGAAAATAATTTAAAAAATTTTGACAATCTACAGTAAGAAACTGCTCCATAAATTTGTGGAGCTGTTTTTTTACAAGTCATCAAATTGATGAATCGTGATTTTCACGAAATGCCGCTCAATTTTGAGCACCTTTGTTCAAACGGCGGTTCGACATTGATGTCGAGCCACAATCGCCCAAGTCAATTTTCACTTCGACTAACTGAGACTCTTCCTTGAGGAAGAGACACAAGCCGCCGAAATTTCGGCTCCATTGTTTTGTGGAAGCCAATTCCGCTAAAATTTTAGAAAAAAGGCGTTCGTCATAATGACGAGAACCTTGATTGATACGTTTTCTAAAAAAATAGAAAACGCTCTTGACTTTGTACGGACAAACTGATATATTAAAGATGTACAAAATGTACGTACAAACTTTGAGAGGAGGAAAAACACAATGTCACCAAAATTGGGGCAGAAATTAACCGATACTCCAAAAGACAAGAGAGTTGAAATCCGAATGGATAAAGAAACGCTTGATAAATTGGACTATCTGGTAGCTGAACAAAATTCTGACAGGTCAAAGATAGTAAGACAAGGAATTGAAATTCAGTACGACAAAGAAACAAAATAAAAATAAGCGGTTGCCACCCTGAGAAAGTTACAACCGCTAACAACACCAAACCGCAAAGGATTTGATAAATCTATAATACCATTTCCTTTGCGGTAATTCAATAGCAAAAAGGAGATATGTACTATGGAAAATAATAATATTCAGATTTTTAATAACCCGGAGTTTGGAGACATTAGAACAATTATGCTTGATGGTGAGCCTTGGTTTGTTGGGAAAGATGTAGCGACTGCTCTTGGATATAATAAAACTTACGGAATGACGCGATTAGTGGATGAAGATGATAAGAGAAATATCAGCTCCTCGGATTTGGGGGAGCAGGACTATAATCAAAATTATACTGTTGGAATCATCAATGAATCGGGACTTTATGCCGCTATTTTCGGCAGTAAACTGGAATCCGCTAAGAAGTTCAAGTCATGGGTAACAAAGGACGTACTGCCGTCTATTCGCAAAACAGGCTCATACAGTGTACCTGCGCCCATGTCCCCACTTGAACAGCTCCAATTACAGGCTCAGGCAATCTTGCAGGTAAATGAAAAGGTTGAAGCCCTTGATAAAGAATTAGAACGCTTCAAGCTCGACCTGCCAATCCTGCCGATCGAAGCCGACCGTATTACTGAAGCAGTCCGCAAGCGTGGCGTGGACATCCTGGGCGGTAAAGCTTCAAACGCATATCAGGACAGATCAATGAGACAGCGCGTGTACAGCAACATCTATGCAGACTTAAAAGCAAACTTCCGTGTGCGTTCTTATAAGTCCATCAGACGGAATCAGTGCGAATCAGCCTTGAACGTGATTGCACGGTATGACGCTCCGCTGTACTTACAGGATGAAATTTTCATGATGAACAACCAGCGGTCAATCTGGGATGATTAAACAGATAAAATGTCGATTTTTGCCAAATACTGTAGTAAATTTCTTAATATTTGTGTAATATTAAGAATTGTATATTCACTTATTGAAGAGTATAATAGGCCTATTAGGAGGGGTTATATGAGCGTTATCAAACGCCTGTTTTCGTTTTTCCTGCTCGTTCTGACATTGTTGTTACTGCAACACGCCATTTCATGCAGGATCAAAGACAACTATAATAGCAAAACTACATCACAGAACTATCGCAGTGCAAGTTACGCATATCAGCGCTTGCATTTGCGTTCAGTCGCCAAGACTGTCGTCAGGAAGAGTGCTCCTGTGCAGGATTATTTGAGTGCAATTCTTCTTTCATCAATTCTGCTTATAGCGCACTTAAGATTCGACATTACGAATGTTTTCTTTGCAATCACGCACATTCCAGTCTATCTCTGGCAGTTAGCGAGGTGTGATCTGTCTAAAACTCCGGTCTATCGTACTAATGATGAAGTATAATAAAAAGAACGAATGTTTGGAAAATGTTTTGTACGGTAGGAGGTATAATATGGATTATAAAGAAAAAATAATTAAGCTTTTAGAAAAGATGGATTCCAGAAAATTAAAGATAATTTATCATTTTGTTCGCGGTATCTTATAAAAAGAGAGCAGGTGTTATTCCTGCTCTTTTTTGTTTTGAAGTAAATTTGCAATTTTTTCAAGTGTTTCCCAATCAGATTCGTCTAATGATGAAAGCATGGCAATAAACCTTTTTTTGAACGTTTCAGATTCATTTTCAAAAGTTCTTCCAACAAACTCGGAAATTTGAGCATCTCTTAAATCATCACATTCTTTATCGCCAGTCCCGTACATAAGCCATTCCATATTAATTCCAAATTCTTTGCAAATCAGCTTATATATAGGTTCTTTCTGGCCAGGGCGTTTCAATCTATCATATTCTATATTGACAATAGCGTTTTCACTAGTGCCAAGAACCTCCCCGAATTTTCTCCGGGACATGTGATGTTCTTCTCTGATAGATCGGATTCTTTCTCCTATCGTTTCCAACATTGTTCCTCCTTTCTTAATATGAAGTATACCATTATTATGCTTGTTGGTCAACAAGAAAATTTAAAAATAATTTGATAAAACATGTTGACAAACAAGAATGTAAGTGCTATTATTTGTTCATCAACAAAAATAAGGAGGTGAACAGATTGAAAAAAGTAGACTGGTCGATAGTAGCAATCGTACTCAGTATACTTTCCATTTTAATAAATCTTTGCTTTAGCGGACGAGATTTATTAAGAAATATACGTTGGATATTATCTTGTCTAGGTTGGTAAGTATTGAAACAATAACAGATATTACAGAAATAATTGTTGCAACATTAGCTTTCTTCTTAGCCTTAATCGAATCAGCAACAGCAGAATCAGCTATTTGTTTTGCACTGTTAGCAATATCTTTTAATGTTTCGTATTTTTCCTCATCTGCCATTTGCTTATATACGCTATATGGCAGTGGCGGATTGGTTGCCATTCTTGGCATTTTGAAATCCATTTTGATCACCTCCCGTCTACTGGGAGTATATCACAAGAAAGGAGTGAACGCATTGTCTGAGAAAGAAAAAAAGATTCTCGAATCAATAGCCAAAGCAGTTCCTAATATGTCAGAGTTTGACAAGGGATATTTCCTTGGGGTCGGAGAAACAATCGCAAAATACAAGAATCCTGATAAAGCTGACAAGTTGCTTGAGCCGAAGATTCCAGAAAGTAATCAGGCAGATTAAAACCATCTACAAAGTTCTTAACTTGGAGGTGAAAATATGAAACGCCATCCGATTATGGAATATGTGATTCCAGCAATTGTAGCAAGTGTGGCAACAGTTTTAATCCGTTTAGTGCTAGGGTGGTAAGAATTGAAGCAATAATGAAAGGAGTAAATATATGAGCGAAGTTGATGCTTACATCAAGGAAAATACAAGGAGGAAAACCAATCAATGAAAAAATTCGAACTGACAGCAGAGTCAAAAATCAACATCTTTGGAAAGAAGCTTTTCCGTATCAAGGCGCTTATATCATTTGGAGATGTAGAAGAGGGAGAAACTGGTGGGTGGATTGAGAAAGAGGAAAACCTTGAACAGTCCTCCGGCGATGCATGGGTCTACGGCGATGCAGAGGTCTACGGCAATGCAAGGGTCTCCGGCAATGCAAGGGTCTCCGGCAATGCAAGGGTCTCCGGCAATGCAGAGGTCTCCGGCAATGCAAGGGTCTCCGGCAATGCAGA
>ERZ1024469.5-NODE-5-length-32531-cov-10.259299_pt1 | contig 32531 bp, 11 predicted proteins | sample MGYA00520803_ERZ1024469 | MGnify/ENA primary metagenome ERZ1024469 (study PRJEB33242, sample SAMEA3444308) | Homo sapiens | biome: Host associated; feature: Gastrointestinal tract; material: Stool | place: Uganda | collected 2011-01-01 ... | reverse complement strand
GGACCGGATGTACTATTGCCTTTGGGCAGCACTGCGCCGGTTATCACAATGACATACAGTTCTAGCTTTTAATAGAGCTTACTGTATACACGTCATAACCAGAAAGATTGAGTATGGATTATACAAATCACTTGGTTATGAAACAAAAATCAAGATATTGAATTTTTGGAATGCTGGAGTAAATGGTAAACTACATAAGTATTTGTTTGATGAAAATGCTAAAACGATAAAACCATTAAGTGAAAATATTACATTACAAGACACAATAAAGCCCCAATAGTATAATACTAAAGGGGCTTCTTATTGTTGCCTTTAAAAAATTTAGGGCATAAATATTAAAAGATTGAAATCAAATTGTCATAATATTCTAATTTAGATCTTGGATCTCTTGCTTCATATATACTTCTTAAAGGAGTCGCCTTAATTAAGGATCGTTGGAATCGATTTAAACCACGATATGGTCCTCTATTTATTTCTTGAAATGGATCTTGCAACGCAACAGTAGTCAAGTCTCCCCAATACTGTAACGTAGACCAAGCTGCTGTAGGACTATTAAGCATATTAAATACTTCAATAGGTAACACATTACCACGAGTTTCCAAAGAGGCTCTTAAAGTAAGATATGCTGCTTCTTGCTTCCACCAATTATCCCTGTCATCATCTGCCATAGCACGTATTATGGAAGAAATCAACCAGAAACCCAAAGTAGAAAATAAAAATTCATATGTAACTCTCTTTAGGCAACCCTTTTCGTAATCGTCTAATTCATCATAATGATCTTTATACAATTCTTTTAATTGATCAATCTTACTTTTGTCAAAGTAATGCCTTTTTATATATTCATAAGCCGCAGGAATTTGCGCTTCATTCCACAATCCTGTAGAATAGTTGAATTGTCTCTTAGTTAAGAATTTTGTTTGCAGATTAACCAAAATAAAATTACGGTATATTAATAATAACTGACCAATCAAATTGGAATGTAATTTTGATTTATCCAAATCTGATAACTGGGTGTCAATTCTAGTAGCAATTTGTTTAGTAGTGTTTTTTATTCTGTTAGAAAGATTTTCATCTACTATATTAGCATACTCTGGTTTAACTACTAATTGATTATTTTTAACTTCAAAAGCATCAAAAAATGTGATATTTAATGCATTCCAAGCAGCTTTACCTTTTTTCTTATCTTTAAATCGTCTTAGAAATTGATTTTTATTTAAAAATTTACCAGTTTCAGGATCATATTTATTGAAATATGCAACAGATAGTGCTAGTTTACCCTTAGTAATTATATCACCTATTTCGTGACCAAAATACCAATAATGTTGATTTAGAGCTCGAAGTAAACGAGATTGGTTTAATTTACTAAATGTTTGTTCGTTATCTCTAACTACACCTAAGTATTCAAGATAACACAATACCTTGTTTTTATTATTGGCTTTACCTATGTTTTTAATCGCATCTACATATGCTGGTAGTAAAGTCTTCGTTGCTTTGGCAAGTTCTTCATTTCCAAAGTAAATGCCAGAAATTGCTTCCAACCTGTTTTGAATTTTATTAGTAATTAAACCTGTCAGGATTACATTTAAATTTTGTGATATACCTTGAATTCTAGTATATGCTGCTAAGTTACTAACCAATTTATCTATGCTTACTCTTGCATGCTTACCTTTTGGTAATGGTATATCAACTTCTTTAGCATCTTTTTCCATACCGTAGACAAAACGATTCATCAAATCCTTCATTTTGTCATAAGTTTTACTTTCTACTCCAGATATTCTACCTCCTTTTTTATCTTTAAAATCCATTCTACCAACAAAGTCCAAAGCTAATTCCAATTCAGGAGCAACTTCACTCATCTTTTCGTAGTTTACAGCCATTTTGTAGTAATGAATAATAGAACCTACTATGTCATTAGTAATCGCATCAGGATTATCCAACATTTTAATGTATCGGGTGGGTATTAATTTCACCAAAGAACCATCAGACCTTTTAGCATTTTCTAACATGTATCTATCATCATCATCTTTTACTGTATATAAATCCTGTGCAGCGTAAGCTATACCTTTTAAGAAGTTATCTTTACTACGGATTTGAGTCCATGAACCACCTTCAATCTGAGGTAATTTGTATTTATTAGCGTATCTCAGGAAACCAATCTTAGAATTGGATAAATCCATAACATCCACTAAAGCATCATATAATGCTTTTAATTTAGGATCACTTGTAATCTTTTTGTAAGCAGCACTATTATCAAAGTATTTAGGATTTGGTATTACAGTTTCACCACGATCTTCATACTTAGTAAATCTAGGATCATAGAATGGAGATTCTCTATCAATTTCTGCCCAAGACCTATTAGGTATTCTTTCTACGTATTTTGATTTAAATCCATCCTTTGGAACTAATTTACGCCAGAAAGAAGCTGGTACAACGTCACCTCTAGAAGTGTATCTAGCATTTACAGAGAACCATGCGTTAAATGCAGCTTCACCCTGTTTTTCCATACGTTCGTATTCTTCATAGAATTTAGGGTTGATATCCCATTTAGCTATTTCCATTACTCTAGATTTCTTTGATTTATCTCTGTTAGCAATAGCTTCATCGGATATCATTACGTCATATGTATTTATCATAGACTTAACATTCTCAGGCATAGCATCAGTATTAAATGTACCGTCTTCTCTAGCATACAATTTCAAGAGATTCTTTCTAGCGTTTTCATACAATACTTGATTGTCAGATTTAGTTGGATTAGAGGATAGCATCTTAATGTCTTCCCAGAATTCTTCTTTAATTCTTTCAACAGAATTTCTCTCCTCCCATTTCTTGAATAATTCTGGAGAAAGATTCTTCTTAGCAGCTGCTTTAGCTTTGTTGTACTTTTCCATATTAGGTTTATAGTTCAACTTAGCTCTAAGCTTTTCATTATATTGCTGCATTTCTCTAGCTATTTCTAAATCTAAACCAGCTTTTGTAGTACCGTCTGCATAGAATGGGTTTGCTAAATTACGTCTACTATTCTCTAATTCCTGTAATTTACCATAGTCTTCATCAGATAATAATTCTCTATGTATATCACCATTTTTATCCCTAGTACTGTTAAGAAGTAGATTGATTTCCATATTAATTGTATCTCTTCTTGTTCTAGCTTCTTCACTAAGACTATTTGTTATTTCATAATACTCTGGTACAAATCTACGAATACTATATTTAGCGTGCCATTTGTTGTTCTCAGTGTTCCAAGTTTTTAACTGTTCTTTATTTAGTAGACCTGGTACTTCGGATATATCTTTATCTCCAAAACCTAATTTATCTGCTAAATCTCTTTGATATTTGAAAAGCTTTTGATAATGTTCACCGTAATTCAAATCTCTAGTCATAAACCCTGTTTTATGACCATCTTTTGTTTTTTCATGAAAATAAGCCAATTTAGCTTTATCTACTTGATCTAATAGATTTAATAGTTCTTTACCTTTGATTCTCTCTTCATCCGCCACGGCATTCTTAACAGCGATTACTTTATTCATCATAATCCTAACTAATTCACTATTGGAATACTGTGTACTACCAACCCATTGATCCCACAAGTTAATATCTAAATCACCTTCTTCTAATATGTTTTTTAATTGTTCTATAGTGTATGAACCTGCTTTTGTAGCTTCTTTAATAAAGTTATCTTTAGCAATTATATCAACTACGTTATTGAAATTTCTAACAAGTTCTGCATAATTGCCCATGATTCTTTTTAATGCTACTTTTGTATCATTAATCAATTGTTCATTATTGAAATAATCAAAAGTAGTATCATCATCTAGCATATTCTGCAAATTGGTAGCAATGTTGTTATAGAATCCAATATAACCTTTTTTAATCAGATCCAATTCAGCATTAGAGATATCATGATCATTACCATATTTAGCAGCTTCTTTTACTTTGGATAATATTCTTAAGGTTTCATCTAATGCAGAATTGATATCTTGATCCATGTAATCTATAAATTCTAAAGTAGCTTTATCATTTTCTAATTGATTTAATCTAAATTCTAGAGCTCTCAATTCATCTAGTTTATTCGGATCTGTGTGTTTAGAATACTGGATATCTTTCATTCTACGCTGTATAGAGGACATTAACTTATCATATATATTATTGATAGAAGTTGGCACAAATGTGGGTTTATCGATGGTCTCATTAGCTTTCAAAACAGCACTTACAGAAGCTTCTCCTTTACTTACATTTTCTGGAGTAAACTGGTTGGAGAATACAATAGATTTGGCTTTAATTGCTTTTACGGCATCATTTTTGTAATGCTTCAACAAGTCATTAAATAGTTTAGAAGACTCCCCATTGGGAGTCTTATCTAAACCATATCCATTGTTTTCTGAAAGAACATAATATGCAGCATTCTCACTACCTAATATTTCTGTATACTCTTTAAGTAAAGCTGCAACTTCTGGATTTTTAATATTTAAACACTGCATAATTATTCACATTCTTTTTTACGTTGTTTACCCATTTTATCTAATTCTTTCGTAGCAGAATCATTCGCTGCTTGTTTCAAGTCAGCTGCAGTAGCAGATACAAATTCTTCATCTAAATCATAATCCTCTACTACTTGTTGTTTTGCTTTTTCTAAAGTCTGAACCATTACATAGTTCTTTGCTCTAGATACTGCTACGTACTTCAATTCTTGTCTTACTTCTTGACCATTTTTATCATTAAACCCAAAAGTATTTATACTACTGTCGTTAATTAAAACTTTACTATAAGTACCACCTTGAGATTTATGAATGGTGTGAGCATATCCGTAATCAAAAGATTTTCTAAGTTTTAATCTACCATTAGCATCTTTAACATCTCGCATAGTGTGAATCCTATTTTGTATATTATTGATTTTTTCAATAACAGATCTAGCTGCAGTTGGATTCCCACTAGCTAACAATTGCTTACGCATACTCCACAAGGTCTGTATATATTCTTGAACTTTTATGATATTTTCATCTGTTTCAAAATTAGATACTACATCAATAGTAAACGAAGAAGCAGAAGTATCTATTGCATCTTTGAGAGTAACTTTATATCCTTCCATACTTATACTTTCTTTTCTGTCAGGATATGTTAAATCAATTTGAATAGTAGTGGGTTTAATACTTTGCACTACGTAGTCTCCACTATTCATTAATTTGTATTTCTTTCTCAAAGAATCATATTCTCTATTAGAATAACCCATTACAAGTTCGCCTTCATACAGTTGCGCTGGTCTTCTACCATATAGAATTTGTCTTATTGCAGAGTTATAAGCATCCACAGAAGCATTTGTTGCAGCCAAGACTCTAAAATATAGAGGATCTTGTGAATCTTTCATTTCTTTTAATGAAGTTTTAACAAATTCTCTAATTCTAGTTTTGTCTGATGAATATTCAACTCCTTGACCATTAGGAGCAATGTCTGTTTCATAGCTAAAGCCTTCCCCATTTCTTACTCTAGTAGATTCTTTTAATATAGGATTATCTCCAGTTCTTTCTACTTTGGTTAACTGCAATTGTGCACCATCATTTCTAAATACTTTAGATATATTATTTGCTTTTACTGGTCTTAATTGACCTTTATCTCCCACAAATATAATCTGAGCTCCTTTTGCTGCAATTTGTTCAAGTAAGAAATCATACAAACTGTCTTGAATCATTGAGGCTTCATCAACGATAACTATTGAATCAGATTCTATTTTAACATCACCAACCTGTTCAAATTTTAACTTGTGCAAATCAAACACATCTTCAGTAATGTCAAAATCAGGGCGTAATCCCAATAAACTTTGAAGTGTAACCACTTTTGCATTTGGGGTTTTCTGTCTAGTTACAGCGTTCGCTCTATGGGTTGGAGCTGAGAAAATAATATCTGCATGTATTCTACGCTTCAAATACTCATTAAATATACCCATAATAGTAGTCTTACCTGTACCAGCATAACCAGACAAAGTAATAGATGTATCATCTCCATTAACAAATGCTTCTAACTCTTTCAAAGCAGATTTCTGTTGGTCATTCAATTCAAAATCTAGTTTAACTTCTAAACCATCATCAAAAGTATATACATATTTATCTTGTATTTGCTTAGTTTCTTCAACAGCTTGTTTTACCTCTTCTACTTTAGGTAAAGCTTCTGTTAAACCTACTTGACTAGCATATTGTTGAAGTTCAGTAAACTGAGTAGGAGTTTCTGAAGGTTTTACCTCCATGTTAATGATTTCTGAAGATTGTTCATCTGCAAATAGATCCTGTTGAGTAGGAGATTTAAAAGCATTTCTAATAGTTTCTCTTACTTGAGAATCAAACTCAGGAGACACTTTAGAACCACGATTACCAGCTACATTCAACGTATTGATGTTATTATCTACAAGCCACTGGGCAAGTTCTTGACTAGTTGGATTTAATAGAAACGGTTTGTTATGAGTCTTAGCAAATCTTTGTGTTGCTATTCTACCAGCACTATATTCATCTGTGCTAAAGTATACTGTTCCATCAGAATTAATGACATTTTGTTCAGTTCTTGGCAAATAGAATTCTTTACCTTTTCTACCAGCTTGTAATTCAGGAGAGATTTCAGTTACACCAAACTCTTGTAGACTAATATCTGGTCCATTCTCGGTGTAGTAACCTGGAGTAGTAGTACCACCTGTTTCTAATCCTAACTCTCTACCTATTTCCAAACCTAAGCGATCTATACCTGTTTGACCACCAGATATTATCTTTGTAGTAGGAACTGTATCGGATTTTTCTGCTGTAGTAGATATTTGTCTTTTTGCACTATATTCAAAATTATCAAGATACTGCTGATATGCTTCTTGAGATGCGGCTTCACCGTTTCTTGATTGATAAGTCTTAGACCATTCTTGATAAGCTAAAGGTTCAGTATTCTGCAAATCAACATTTTCAGTAGCTACAGTCTGTAAAGCATTTTCATTGAATTCTCCAGCTTGATTGAATATCTTAGTCTGTAAGCTAGCTTTGACAGGAGTCAAATCTTGTACATAGGTTATAGCCTTAGATGGTGTAAAGTCTAAACCTGTAGGTACTACATTATTATAACCTACAGAAGATTTCTTAAAGCCAAATTCAACAAGTACATTACCCTTATAACTTAAACCTTTCTTATTAATCAATTGATATACTGGTACTTTATTTTCATCTACACCAATATATTTATATAAGAAAGTAGTTCTAGGGTCATTGTTCTTATCCAGTTTAACCTTCTTATAAAGATAATGTATAGGATCACCTGCTTCATTATAACCTACAATACCTCTAAATTTACTAGATTCATCATAAATTATAGATGGTATTTCAACTTGTTCTCCTTTCTTATTGGTTACAAATAATCCACTACCGTCATGAGCAACAGGTCTATATACTGCTCTACCTTCTTCTTCAATAGTTTCATAGCTAGAATCCAATTTATAGTATTCAATAGCAGGAACTACATGATCATTCCACCACAGATTTCTAATTACCTCTTGTAAATCTATCTGAGATATAACATTTTCTGGATGTTTTTCTAATTCTCTAATGTAGTCGAAATATCCTATTTCTTCTCTTATAGAGTTAGGAACATATCTAAATATATTATTCTTACCAAAAGCATCTCCAGACGTATAGAAAGAATATATTGCAAGATCTTTAGCAAAGTCTCTTACTTCTTTATAATCACTTTCATAAAGCTCTTCCCAAGCACGAATGATTTCATTTTCTAGATTATTATCACCACTCTTATTGGGTTTGTATGCAATGAAATCTGGTCCTTGTAATTCTGCAGCATCTTCTTTAGGTCTACTAAAGATATTGTTAATCAACACATTTGAAAAACTACCATCACTCCCAAGTAATGAAGGATATTTGCCTTGTAATATATCAGATTTAAGTCTATCCAGTCTCCTAGAAATACTATTATTACCAAATAACATACCACGGAATCCCATTTGATTATCTTTAACATACTGATTAAAGAACTTGGTTTTATAGGATACTTCCATTGCTCTAGTGATGTTATTGATATACGTATCATCACTTACGGCATAGCCCTTAGTATAGTACTCGATTAATGATCTCAAAGTTTCAAATTCCGGAGTAAGTCTAATCATAACATTCTGGAATGCATTTCTAGGAAATACCAATCCATCAATCATTTTCTTACCTAAGAATGTATTAGTAAACACTTTCAAAGGATTGTTGAAAACAGCTTGTTCAGTCATATACTGTTTCCATTTATCCAAGAATGCACTTTGTAAACCAAAGTTATTACCAAATCTCTTAGTATCAATCTGAGATAAGTTAGTTAATTCTGACAAACTCTTAGAAAATGGAGTTAATTCTTCATAAGCCTTAAGAATTAATAATTGATTATAGTACCAATCAAAAGTTTCAGTTTTCTGCAATTGTTTTCTAAGATGTGGTACAGTAAACATAGTTTTTCTTTGATTAGTACCTACACCTTTATCCTCAAGATAGTTCAGAAGATTCTCTTTCTTACCACCGGATAACTCTTTTGCTTTCTTGTAGTAATCGTTCCAAATTTTAGTAAATGCTAATCTTTCAGGATCTTTACCGGCAGGTATTTCAACCCCATAAAAACCAGAATATTTATCATATTCAGTTGCATAGTCTTTTAATATCTGTTGAGGTAAGAAATAGAATGTACTTTCACCTTTACCACTTCTAATTAAGAAATTAGTCATGTTAAAAGTTAATTTACGTACATTCAAACGAATAATATATGGGTCTTTAGCTACGTCTACGTGAGCATTAATCAAAGCAGATAACCAGTCTAAAACATTGATCTTATTTGTATCTTCACTTTGAATGTGATGCAAATCACGTATACCATAATCGCTCAATACTTTATTTGGTTTGAAATTCAATTTAACTAATTGAGTTAATACTTGATGAGCATTAGCTAATGCAAATGGACCAATACCAAACTTACCACCATTCAATTCAGCTTTAGTTCTACTTTGGAATGCTGGAGTAGAGAAATATAATTGAGATTTACTAGTTCTCTTACCTTGACCAGTTAATTTATCAACATCCTTAAGAATTTTATCTTTCAGATAATCTGTCACAGTATCAAGAGGCTGTCTAGCTTCAGCAAAGTTCATAGGATTACTAATTACTGATAAATACATATCAAGAAGCATATTTTCATTTGCTTCTCTACTATTTACTTCAAAATCAGTTTTGCCATTGTATCTCTCATAAGCTTTTCTTACTACAGTCTCATCATCCAAACCTGTGGCTCTTAGTCTCTGAACGTATTGATCTTTTGTTTCGAACTTGATTCTATTACCATTATTATCATAGTTATATCTGGCAATAAACAGTTTATCAATATCAAAGTCGGAACCTGTTAAAGCGGTAAATTCATCAGGAAGAGTAATAGTATCACCAATCTGTTCAGGATAAACGTCCACCACTTTTAAAGCTGCTGTAGAAGCTTGACCCTGTGCAGGGATACGATAACCCATCGCTATTGCCTTTGTATCTTGACCAATTATATCGTGTTTTATTAACCATTCTTTAGCTTGACTGAAAGTCATTTTATCATAATTAGGTATGATGTGTTTCAACAGGTTAATTGATATAACACAATCCATACTACCATCATTATTAACAAAATTAAGCTTTCTTACACGATTGGCGTCAGATGTTACAGCTAACCTATTATACAAAATGGAGGACATCTGAATGAACATACCGCCCGGTAGATTAGTATCTACTATGGCTTTGTTCAACATTGATATAAGACCACTTTCAATCCAAGAGTTATCAGACAAACCTGAAATAGGAGCATTAGTATTGCCATCTTCTACAGTAAGACCATTCAAAACATTATCATTCATGTTTGAATTCTCTGCCTTTCTCTTAAGAATATTAGCAAATTTAACAATACTAGCTTGTGGATTATTGACATCAATACCGAAGTCTTTTTCTATACTCTTTCTACCAAATTCAGTAATAGCGTTATGAGCTCCGTTAAAGTTATCAATAACTTCTTGTCCAGAGTAAGATACACCATCGGGAGTAGTATATGTCCACGCTGTTCTAATATTACCCATAGCTGCTTTTTGAGCCTGAGATACAAACATCTGTCTATCTGCATGGTGGGGATCTGTTACCAACTGACGTCTAAAGTTAACTAAAGATTGCTTATGGGTAGGCATGTTCATTAAACCTTCTACGTCTACCTTAGTATTTGATTTATCTGTGTATATCTTAGATTTAACTTCTTCAACTCTTTGACCAACCTTAACTGCAGATTCAAATGCAAGCATGTGAATGTTTCTAGCTTGCATTACTTTCAACACTTCTCCCATATCCCCTGTAGAGAATATCCTATGAACTGGGAACATAGCCATTTTATCGAATACTGGTATGTCTCTCTTTGCATTTACATCATAATGATCGCCGAAATACATTAACTTCAAAGGTTTTAATGTAACCGCTAAGGCTTCATTATAAGTATCTGCATCAGCTTCATAGTCTGTTTTAGGGTTATTCAAGATGTCAAAAGCTTTAGCTACTTCTGGAGTCCATCCATCAATTCTTCTCACTAATTCTTTATAGAATTCTGGAGATATAAGCACTGTAGCATCTGTTTGGTTTACTTTGGTATAACCACCAAATTTACTATCAACTACAAGATTAGCAGCATCTTCAACATCTTGAGGCAATGCTTCACCACTTTCATAGGCGGCAAGAGCTTCTTCTTGAGTCATGTCATGCATTTCCTGTAACAGTCTTACTGCAGCTGACTTTTTAGCAAATTCATTGATTCTATCAAGCTGTCTACTAGGAATTACATTATCAGACAGTGTACCTACATTAACTTCAGTTAAATTTGATAACTCATTACCCTCACCATAGTCTATTCTGGGTGTAACGCCTGTTGATAATACCTCACGAAGACGTTTAATTTTATCTACAGGATCTTTATAATATGCAGGATCTTTAATAAATAACTTCTCAAATTCTATTACTGAGGATATAGTATTAGCAAAATAGTTTGCCATTAATTCAGTAGCAGCTAACTCTTTGCTATATTTTGATACCTCTTGACGTTTTTTATAGTGATTTTCTGCATCATCTAATGCCTTTTGAGGAAGTGCTAAGCTCTTTACACTAGCAAAATCCTTACCATTCCAATCAATGATACCTATTTCTTTTGCATAATCCAATTCGTCTTTAAAAGCATCTGTTAAATAGTTATTCATTAACAAAGCTTTATCAGAGTTACTCATTTTAGCCCAAGCTGCTTTTATCTGGTTTACTACAGATAATGCTAAGTCACTACCACCAATATCTTCGGCAAGTTTAAGAGCTTCATTGAAGTCAGAGAAATCATCTACAAATTCAATACCACCTAAGGTTGGTTGTTCTTTAAGTTTAAAGAACCCGTTGAAATATCTAAATCTGTAACCATTTCTGTTACCAGTATCATAGTTTTTTACTTTTTGTTCCTTTGTCAGATTACCTTCATTCTTATAGTTGAATTCAATATTATCTAATTCGGTTTCAAAGTAATTAATAAATCTGGTCAATACTTTGGCATTAAATTTAATTTGATTGTTAGTAGTATCTAAAGGTTGATTGAAATTGTTGATAGCTGTACCGTATAAAGTATTATATGTTTGAGAGTCACCCATAGTAGGTAAAATAATTCTACCTTTCTGAGTAAGTGTCATTTTAGCAATATAATCTTCCAATGGTGAGATTTCTGTATACTTACGTCCTTTATCACCACTACCTTGTTCTTTAAAATAAACTAAAGTTTCAACGCCTATTTTACCAGATGTAGCAGGATTATTATAAAGATTTGTAAGTAAATAAGAACCTTTAAAGTAATTAGGATTAGCGTTGTTACCAGTATTATACAATACTTTAGTAAGAGCTTCTACCGTAGCTGGATCATTATCAAGATTCTGAACCATATCCGTCAAATAATTATGATCAGATATAGGATATAACAGTTTACCGTCAGTAGATAATACTGATAACTCATCAGAATTAGGATGTGTCATACCATAAGTTTCAGACAATCTACCTAAGAATTTAGAATCATCATAGTATCTGCTTATATGTCTATTGAATGTACCAGGTACATTACCAGACGGTTCAATCTTCAGTACATCTTTTAACTTATTGCTGAATAAGAATGATAAACCAGCATTACTACCATCAGTAAACAGGTTTACTAATTGTTCTGCAGTATTTGGATCGTAGTATTCTTTAATCAAGAATGAATTTAATGTAGCCATATCTACAGATACACCTGCTCTACCTAAAAGTGATAATATATGTTCCTTTATTTTGATGACATTTGCTTCTACATACTCTTTATAAGTCTGACCATTCTTAAGCTTAGCATTTGGTTTATTCTTATAATTCTTGAGTAGATTATTAATCTTGTGGTAATCATCTAATAATAATTCTACATTGGTTTTATTATCAGTAGTTTTTAATGTGTAATTATTACCATCAAAATTTATTAACTCAGTCATCCTAAGTAAACCATAATTCCAACCTTCAATGATGTTCTTAGAGATTTTATTTGCATTCTCATCCTTTACATACAAGTTAGTTTGATCATTACCACTAGTATTCTCAATCTTTTCAGACAATATACCAATAAGTTTATGTTTAGCTTTTCTAAAAGTATTTCTAAATTGAGTCTGCAAATTCTCTCTAGCTATTACTTGGGCTTCTGACTCTCCAGGAACAGTCTTTGATATCTTATACAATTCTCTGTACAATGTGTCAAAGATAGGTAATGATTTTGCACATTTAGCACACTTATTCATCATACCTTCAAATGTATTCTCTGAATGTAATTCATTGATTATAGTGTTCCATGTAGAATCAAAATCAACCATAAGAGGTAATCCTGTAACAGGACTTAATACAGTTCTAGTTTTCTGTACCTTTGCAATAGTACCATCTTCTTTCTTAACATCTGCCTCATAGAATTCTCTTTTAGGCATAGTAGCAATGAAGATTTTAATGGATGCCAAAGCATTATCTTTTACTGAGGTTTCTAATGACTCACGAATATATGTAGCCATTTGATCTCCTACAGCAGAACCTTCAGCCTTTTCATCTATTTCTTGGTCGATGTTTTCCTGTTTGTCTACAGCTCTGATTTGATATTCATTCAGTTTCCTTATAATTGCTGGTAAGAATACGCTGTCAAAGGTTTCATATATTTCTTTTCTAGCCTCTCCTTGTTCTTTGGTGATTTTTCCATTCTCTACAAGTTTATCTGTTAATGAAGGTTCTAAGGCACTCTTTAACAAACTATAATTTAAACCAGTTAAATCATCTCGCATCTTTATATTATTCAAAGTAAACAAAGAAGCAACTAATGAATTAACACTTTCTTTAAATTGTGTATTTGTAATGTTCTTAAAATTATGACCACCCAACTTAAATGGAGCTCCTGCACCTTTATATGCATTTAAGAACTCCTGTACAGCTGCAGAATTCTGTTTAGATCTACTATAGTATCCTGTATTAATTCTATCAAAGATGTTATCAATAGTAGTATCAGTTCTCCAAACCCATTTACTAATAAAGTTTTTAATTGCTTTCCAAGCTCTTTTAACGATATTTAAATCAGGTTCAGCTTTATTCAACATGTACTGTCTAAAGTCTTCTGCAAGAGCTTCTTCAACATCTTTATCAGTACCGATTAAACCAGTTCTATTTCTATAAGCTTCGTATATTTTACGACGTTCTTTAGGTGAAATAGTTAACAATGAGATTCTATGATATGCTTCATGATATAAAGTACCAGTTTCTGCACCCTTCCACAGTAATGTAGAATCCTGTCTAACAAGACCCATAGCATATACATTGTTACCTAATGAGATAGCATCATCTACTATAGTAAGAGAATCACTTTGGAAACCTAATTTCTTTTTGAACCATTCTATTTCCTCGTTAGACACCTCTTTAGTTACTTTACCAGTAAGACGTCTCATAGGAAAATCAATGTCATCATCTTCTATAGCAAATGGATCTATTGTACCATTCTTAGTGATCTCATTGATTTTCTTTGATTCTTCAGTTAATTCTTCTGGCTCTACTGCAGGAGTACCTGTAGGGATGTTGGCTACATTTTCAACCTTATTTTTAGTTTCTTCAACTGCCTTATCACTCTCTACTTTCTTAGATATAGTTTGAATATCATCTGCATAAGCAAAAGAATCTTTAAACAATTGATCTTGTAAATCACTTTGGATTAAATTGTTAGTAACAAACAAACCCATTGTATACATAGGTGCATGTTCTGCATTACCTAAGAAGTCTTCTCTACGTAACATTACTCCAGGAATAGCTTCTTCCCACAGATAAGAACGGCTTTTTGCAAATGCTTCTCTTAAAGAAGGTAAAGCATCACCTATAGGACTAAAGAAATTTTCTCGATTAGCTCTCCAGTGAAATCTCATCAAATCGTTAACAAGATCTTCCTTATCTTGAGAAGACATATTACCTATATGATAAGATTTTTCTCCTACTACTAGATCACCTTTATCATTTACATAAAGCTGTTTCTTCTTCATCCAATTGAAGGTAGGAATATCGGATGTAACTTTGGTTTTATCACCGAAACGAACCATAAAATCAATTAATTCTCCAGCCACAATCTCTGTATCCTTGTAATAAGACTCAGGAGAAGCTCCATAATTTAAAAGTAAATCTGCAAGAAATTCAGCTTGTTTTCTATCAAATCTTTGTAAATTAACTTGTACAGGTATCTCTGAATTATTAAGTGTACTAGATTTGGGAGGGTAGATAAATAACTGACCACTACCACCAGTACCATTCAATATTTCACCACCAGCACCGAGAATCAAACTGTCAGAAATAATACCATTACTGATACCAAAGGTTACATTTTCTGGAGTAATGTCATACACATTGGATGGAATTGCAAAACCTTTTACTTCTTGTACAGGTCTGAATACTGCCTTTTGACCATTTCTATTTACATTATATCTACCTCTAGTTCTACTGATAATACTTGGTACAATAACTTCATTCTCTGTCTTATTTTCAATGGCAGTAATGATTGCGTTTCTAAAAGATTTTAAATCATTTATAGAAACTTCATTAGCTTGTTCAATTGTATTAAGCTCTTCTGCTGTAGCACTATTACGAATGCCTGCGATATCTGCATCAAATTTAATTCTAGCTCCTTTAGGAGTCTTGAGTGCTAAAGCATACTTACCTGTAGGATGTTCTACACTTAATATGATAGAGGCACTATCGTATGTAGTCTTATCACCTTTTTTGTATGGCTTGCTACCTTTTTCAGTGTAAGATTCATTGATAATAAATTCACAGAAACTATCTGTAAAGAACTTGGGATCTTTGATTCTTTCTGCTAATTCTTTACCAGATTTATAACCCGGTAACATAGGGGTTGTGGAATCTGGTGAAAAGAATAATGTATGTGATACAGTATCTTTAGCCAATTCCTCTATTTCTAAAGAATCTTCATATTCTCTAGACTCAGAATCCATATCTGTTTTACTGTCATGTTTCTGTTCAGTAGCTAATTTCTTTTTAGCCTGTTCAACTTTCTGTTCTACAGTAATATCTGGAGTAATAGTATCAACTGTTTGTGATACTTTCTTATCTTCATCTGTAGCAGCAGCTAAAGGATCTGCATCTGCATTGGCAGCTGCTCTTAAATCTTTATCTGTAGCAAAAGCGAACTCTTCATCCTCTTCTTCAACATCTTCTACTACTGGAGTTTTTGTCTTACTTTCTTCTGCAATCCTTTTACGTTCTGCTTCAAATTCTGCAGCTAGTTCTTCCAAACTCTTTGTAGGGAATTCTTCATCACGTTTAGTTGCTGGTTCTGTTTTTTCTTCAGGCTGCGTTTCAGGCGTTGCTTCAGGAACAGTAGGTTCTGGCGCAGGTATTTCTGTATTTACTTTGGATTTTGCTCTAGAATCCATTACAGGGGATTGTGGTTTTTCAACTTCTTCTCTTTGTACTTCTGGAGCAATTTTACTTGCTGCTACAGTTTCATTGTTGTCTGTACCATTATCAGCTACTTCTTTTTCTGTAGAAGCAATATCTTGTTCAACAATCTGCTTGGCGTTATCTTCTGCAATTCTGCTAGACTCATCCGAATTGTTTAAATAGTTTTCAATTCTCTTTTTAATGTTGCTTAATACCTTTTTCTTTGATTTGTCTGTAGCTTTATCGAAACTAGTAAGCTTACCGTTTTCCAAAACATTACCAAAAATCTCATTCATTTTGTGTTCTGACACCAAAGCGTCATGTTGAGCTAACATTAAGTTTGCATAACTATCTACACCAGTTTGCATGACATGAGGAGCAGCTACAAAATCTGTACTGAACTTTGTATTAGCAGCTATTTGAGCCAACTGACTATCAATGTTTCTAATGGCGTTTGGTATAGTCTTTAGAATAGATTTAGCTACAGAATTATCATTGTCAGTAATCCCAAATTTAGATTTACCATCTTCTGCTGGAGCTTCAATTGCATTTTTTAATTCTTGCAGAGCTTCTTTTTGTACATTTAATTTGGTCAGAGTGATTGCAGCAAGTTTTTCTTCAGGCGTGTAGTTACTCAAAATTGGATCTTCGGAAAGGTCTGCGTACAATTTATTATCAGCGTCTTGAGCAACTTTCGCATTATTTACGGCTTCCTGTAAATCTAATTGCGCCATGTGTTGCAATCCAATCAAAGTATTGTATTCAGTAGTGCCGGCAGAATAACCCAACTGTTTACCAATGTTTTTGGTTGTTTTGGATTTAGCCAAATTGAACACATTTTCTGCAGTTTTGATTTCTGCATTTATGTCATCCTCAGTAATGCCATCGGGCATGTGATATTTAAAGTTTTCTAATACTTCAATTACACTGTCTTTATAATTGAGCATAGAGTTTGATGCTTTGTCCGCATATGTGACAGCTTTGTTCATAGCGTCTTTTTTAGCTATGTTATCTGCAACCATATCCCTAACAAACGTATTAGCAACAAAATCTTTACGCATGTCAATACCGGCATGATACGCTGTGGTGGGACCACCCATATACATGCCTAATGCAAATCCACCTTTCACGTCATTCCAGAATTGAGGATCATTTGCCAATTCTGATTCGGTATCTATCCCTGATAGAATTTTTGCAGTACGATAATTAGCATCAGCTAACCCAAGTAACGATGAAAAAACGCCTGAAGAATCTTTATCATATTTATTATGAATATAATCATAATCAAATATATCTTGATTACCTTCTTCAAAAGCTTCGCCAGTAGCAGCAAAACCCATACGAGCAAGAGCTTTCGCCCCTTTACTTAGCATGTTCATTTTAGGGCTGTTGTAAGCCAATCTGGCATTAAACCCAGAATACGCATCAATCAGTTTGTTGTATTTTTTGGTAGCTGTATCTGACAACTTAGCTAATGGTTTTAATGCTTCACCTATTGGTTTGGTTATAATCTTACCCATAGCTTTACCCAATGGAGCAAACATCAAAGCAGATTGTGCAACATCCATTGCGGACAAAGCCATGTTATTATTATAAACATTTTCTAGACCATTATTTGCTGAAGCTTTTAAAGAATTCAAAACTTCATCGGATATTTTGATTTCACCAGATAAAGTTCTGTCTATAATTTCATCGTCTGAAATTTTTGTAACATCTATATTAGGATTCTGTTGTTTTAATTGATCCCTCCCCATTTGAACATAATCTTGAATAGATACACCTTTATCTTCAAGATCTTTTTCAATTTTAGAACGGTATGCTCCGTACACTTGGGCTAATGATTCTCTGTGTCTACTATAGATATTTCCTGCCAAACTTATTGCAGTAGCTGCAATTGCTGTACCCCAACCAATAAGGTTAGCTGCTGCTCCAACACCAGGAATTGCATTTAACACCCCCGTAGTTGCATAATGTCTACCTAACCACAACGCACCTGTAGCCAAAGCATCAGCTACATAAGATTCAATGGTTGACATAGAAGAACCTGTTAATCCAGGACCAGCATATAACAGATAATCAGAATCATAAAAAGGTTTATCTTGAGCCTTTTGTTCTTTTATTTGAAATCTGGCAGAAGGTTTGTACTTTTCAGATCTGGAAGTAATGGAATCATAATAATCTTTAATATTATCATTTACTTCGGATTGTTCGTTTACCCACCAGTCTCTTACGCCATTTAAATATTCAATTCTTTTATCTACATCATTACCTTCTGAATCATTGTACTTTTCTAATATAGCATTATATTTTTCAGAATTTGTTCTTAAATTATTTCTAAGAATCTCATATTGCTGTAAAGTGTTTTGATATTCTTGGGAACTTTTATCCATAGTGGGTAAAACATTCTCAAGATTTAAGAGCATTTTCTTGTCATTCAAATATTGTAATTCATAATCAATATCTTCAATGACAGGATTGATATCTTTTACTAATTTGGCTCTTTCAGACATCAAATTAATTTGATCTCGATTATTAGCAAAAGTGGTCCATGCATCTTGTAAATAACTCTTATCCTTTAATGTTTCTTCAGGATTATCTTTGTTTAACAAATATGCATATTCGTAATCGTCTAATGGAGTTGTTTCTAAATCCCTATCATAACTTGTTTTAATGTTGGTAATAGGAGAGTACTGAGAATTAACCACATTTACAGCATTACTTAGTAATGCTGCTTTACTGGGGGTGTTATCAGTAGGATATTGACCTAATATAGATTTTTCCATATATTATTGTAATAAACTGTTTATTAAACTATCATAAGCATCTGTAAATGATTGCTCATAATTATCATTTTGTAATTTTGAACCACCATGAATATCATTAACTTCCTGATCAAATGTCATTCTAGTCATACCGTGTGGGTCAATCGGCTCCATTGTATCAAATGTAAAATATTCACCAGTTAATGGTACATTACTGCCATAAGCATCATCGTAATCTTTTTTGTCAATGGGTTTGACATTTAAACCTGTTTCTGCAGATATACCCATTGAATTACTAACCATAGATTTAAAACTATCTACATCATATCCAGCATTCTTAATAGCTTGTAAAGGTATTCTTACACTTACTCTCTGCATTAATTGAGGAATGCCATCTACCACTGATGACATGATTCTACCTCTAGGAGTTTTGATAACGTCTTTGAATACTCCAGATTTTAAATCTTCTGCAAAGTTTCTTTCTAATCCATTTGTAGTTTCTACATTGTATTTAATAGAAGGAACCTTCATGATTTTATTTACAAAATCAGTAGCTAATATTAAACCACCTGTGTCTGGTGTAACATATCCTTTAGTTACTGAACCACCTAAATTAATATCAATTTCATTAGAACTCTTAACTTTATTATAACTATTAAGAATCATACCAGAAGAAGGGTACGTAATATCGTTCAGTACTCTAGTAGCCGCATCGTAATACTGAGGCAATTTATCAGCTCTTACTCCGGTTTTAGGGAATATTTCTCCAGCTTTAGTTGCAAACAGATTAGCAATATCATTAGCAGTTGCATCTGACATTTCCTTCCCATATTCCTTTACTAAGGAATTATATTCTTCTGGAGTAATATTACCAGACATTAAGGCTAATGCAGCTTCTTGGAATTTATTAGTTACAAACCTAGTTTGTGAGTATATTGGACTATTATCTAACTGACGCTTTTCAAATACTACTGCATCATTATACAATTTCTTGTAAGCATCAGGATAATCTACAGATTCTTTTTCTGTACTCTTTTTCTTCAATTTAGCTGTCTCCAACGCTTGCTTATATTTTAATTCTTGCATAGCATACGGATCTACAGTAGGATTTCTACGAATATATTCTTGATTGTCTATATAAGCTCTTTGCATAAAAGCACTAGCTGCATCCTCTTCTGTTGATCCAGGATGATTTCTCATCCATGTTTGCATATGCATTTGTGCTTGTGGTGTAGATAATATCCCACTTCTATTAGCATCCAGTATATCTTTAATTTGCTGCCCTGTAACACCAGTCCAAATAAACCCACCTTCTCTACCAAGATAACTATCCTTCAGATTATTTACATATTCGTTAGTTAAGTCTTTTATAGAAGAATAAGCTAAGGGAACTTCGTTGAATAAACCCGAAGTAGTAGTATCCCAGTTAGTAAAATCTCTATCATGCCATAACGGATTATATTTATCATGCAGCATTAAAGTTTGAACCTGCTTTGAATATTCATCAAAGTTGGCAGCATTCTGTTTTAATGCAGAAAGTTTAGCTCTATCTACATTATTTATTGCAGACTGTAAAGCCATTTGCCATTCCATACTCTTTATTGCTTCTGGATTCTTAGCAGCCTGATCAATAATCGGAAGTACTTTACCTCTAGTTTCTGCATCCCAAGTCTGCATATCTTTCATAGACCTAGAACGAAATTCTGCCCACGAATTTGCGGCAGTTCTGTAATCCGCTAAAGCTTTGTCTACTCTTTCATTTGCCTGCTTGCCTAACGTATACAATTGTTCAAAAGGAATTGGAACGTAAGTGTCTATAAATTGCGCTTGTGCAGGACTATCATATCTATTTACTGCCATAACTATACTGTTAAACTATCAACTAAACTATTTACTGTACCATATCTTAAGAAATTCTGTAAGTAAGGTAATATCTGACGATCTCTACGTGCTTGATTACGCATTTTCTCTTTAGTCTGAGACCATTGACCTAACTGACCAGCAGCAGTGGCACCAAAGTTTCTTGCAGCAGCTCTATTACGGGCATTTAGGTCATTAGTAAGTACAGTGTTCTGTACATATTGCTGACCTAAATTGTTCATCATATTAGCATATTCACCTAAGTACTGATTGTTAGCATTATCTCTATTAGCATACACTGAAGCATTCTGAGCATATTCTCCAGTAGCTAATTGATTACCATATGCTAAATTCATACCAGTGTTAGGATTGAGTCTAGCCATGTTATTACGAGCAATCGCTCTAGATCTTCTATTAGCCGCAAGAGTAGGCTCTATGTTAACTCTACGACTAGCCATTGCTCTGTTAATAGCTCCTGTGTAAGGATTGATTACAGGATCTTCTACTTCAGGTTTACGTCTGCTTTGAATCCAATTATACAGTATTGGAGATAAACCAGACAAACTACCAAAATCTGTTGGAATTGTATCAGGCGTTTTTTGATTCTTATTGCCAGCTGAAGGTAAACCCAATCCTATTTTTTCTGCCGTGGGCGTTTTTGCAGCAATTCCTAAAGACGGAGCTTGTAACAATTCTGGAACCGGGGTTTTAGTAAAGGTTTCCGGTGTTACTACCTTTTTATTAATCTTGGCTTTTGGTGTAGCCGAAACTATAGCGTTACCATTTGTTGTAGGAATTAATTCTGGAACTGGGGTTTCTAGTGAATTGTATGCAGACACATTTGTGTTTACTGGAATCGTTTCCCCAGTAATAGCATCAACACCGTTGGTTTCTAAATTACGATACGTATATGTTCTACCAGGTGCCGGTCCTGCTTCTGGCACTATTCCTTCTGCCCAATTAAGATTATCTAGATACTCACCAACTGGAGCATCCCAATTTGAATTTTCAGTTGCACCCAAACCGGCTCTGTTCTTTGTGCGATTAAATGCTGTTGCAAGTGTACTATTAACAGCAGTCCCTTTTACAGGGGAGGTGAAAAAATCACTAATCGCTTCTCCTAATTTACCAATCCAATCACTGTTGAGTACGTTTTTAGCTGCTTGTTTTTTCGCATCAGACCTAGCCGTACCCGTTTGATTAGAATTAAATTCATCAACAAGCCATCGAGCTAATTTTGATCTTTTTACATCTGCATATGTAGGTATTCCTTTTACTTTGGGTTTAATACCTTTTTTAGCTTTAACTGCCTCTTGCTCTGTAAGCAATTGCTCATACATTGCATTTGCATTTATCTGATTTAATCTATCAGCATTACGAGCAAATATGTCTTTTCCTTTACTTCCTTTAGTCATATTAACTAATTTTTTACCTTCTTGTGCAAATGTTTTATTTGTACCCGGTCTTTTAATTTTATCTGATAGAACAGAATCAAGATTAGAAGCATCTACTAAATGATTATCCGTACCAGGTTTATTATTGGGTACTTGTACAATGTTTCCTGAATCATCTCTGATTATTTCATTATTATCTAAGTAAGCTAAATCGGATAATACACCACCATTCTCAAAGGTATACGCTAATGGATTTTCATCCCAGTACTCTTGTTCATATGTAGCAGCATTACCTTTACCCATTGCAATTTCTTTAGCGTTCTCTTTGATTCGTTTCTGTTTTGCTATAGCACGCTTTTTAAGTAGACCTGATACCAAGTTACCGATACCACCAGCTGCTCCCCCGATAGCCGCACCAATAGGACCAGCAGCCATACCTATAGAAGCACCTTTGGCAGCACCACCCAAGGCACTGCCAGCAATGTCAAATCCAGATCCTTCTTCAGAAAAACCTTGCACCCCAGCTCCTAACACAGAAGCTAATTCAAGTCCTTGATCTATTCCAAAAGCGTATGCTGGAACTTTCTTTTTGTTTATTTTCTTTTTCATATTAAATTAATGAATATCTGTATGCTGTACTAATATAAGGAAGCTTGAAAGTATTACCACCATTACAGTCATACTTGTAATGGCATATTAGATATTTTCCTTTCATCCTATCTCTATACGACTTATTTACTAATTCTTCAGCTTCATTTAACTCTCTACTACTACGAGGGATGCAAAATTTATAAGTATCTTCTCTGTAATCTATATCATTTTGAGTAAGAGTAAAACTAGTTTGTCTTTTGGTTTCAAAGTATATATTATCAAAGTTAGTTTTGTAAGTAAAGTCTCCACCATATTCTACATTATCAAACGTTTTAGTTTGAGGATACTTATCATTTACAATAAATCTAACATAAGATACTTTATCATTACCAGTGAACATATCTAACTCGTTGCCAGAATTATACTTAAATACAGCCAATCCTTTGTATATAATTAATTTATCTGTGAATTCAGCGTACCAATCTGGTTTATATGTGTAGAATGAAGTAAAAGCTCCAACTTGTTCGTTGAACACCAATGTTTTATCTTCTAGAGTAAATAGTACTTCATTATATTTCTTATCATATACGGATATAGGATCATTCGTAATAATGTCTTTATTGTCATGTAAATAAGATTGTACACCTTTTAGCTTAGATACAGTACGTAATTGATTATCAAATCCACATATTTCATTTCTATCTGCATCATACCAATATACAGTACTATCAGATTGTGTTGCAGTTCTTAATTGATTTTCTTTAGAACCATTCTCAGTAGTTAAATAATCGTATCGAGTTAATACACCCCCTGTACCTAAAGTAAGAGCACTAGCATTATTATCTTGAATAAGAGAACGTTCGTTTACAGCAAGTGTGCCAAAAGCGTCAGTTTGCCAAAACAATAAATTATTCTTAAACAGTTTCATGTTGTTTATAGAACCAAATCTAGTATCTACATCCAGATAATTAGCAACCCTAAACTTAGTCCATGAATCAGTTACCTCAAGATTTGTCTTTGGTTCCGAATTCATTACTCTTGTATCTGTATGAAGATTATCTATACTGTAGATAGATTTACTAACATAATTCTTTACTCTAGGCTGTGCAGAATAAGCGTCATTGTAAGCATATAATGGTACGTTCTGTACGTAGATGGTACCAACTTGAACTATGTCGTTCTCTGCAAAATGATTAGCATAACCAGTACCTGATTCGTATGTTTTAGAAGTAGATACAGTGTCTGTTCTTAATGAAAGATTTACAGAAGATTCTAATGGAATGTATGCACCATTATAAACTCTATTTCTTTCATTGTCTGGTTGTTCATAGTTATCACTAGCATTGTGATATGCAAACATACCATTAGCATAATCTAATACACCTACGTAAGTATCTCCACCAAATACGTTAGCTTTTGTACTTCCTGTAACATCTTTTAAATTTATATAATTACCAGTGCTAATGTAAGTAGAATTCTGTCTTGCTGCATAACTATTTCCACCATATGGAGTTACAGATTGCTTTAAATTTGCAATAAGAATCGCATTAGCTGTTTCCGCACCACCTGCTATTAAAGCATTATGTTGTGTCATAGTGTCACTTTGAAATATGGCACAGACGCCGTGAGGACCAACTTTGCGTACATTGTTATCATCATAGTCAATAGCCCTCGAAACATCACCATACAGCCAGTTGTAGTAAACCATGCTACCAATGTTGGTAGCTTTAGTTTTCCAAGCGTCATTATCTAAATCAAAGGGATCTGTATTTGTTGCTATTGCTATACTTTGGATTGTAGCGGAATCGAAATTACCCGTATTCTTATTATAGTATTTAGCTAGAGTTGCATCATACCAAGCTTCTGCACCCATATAAATAGCATTATTTGCAGTAGATTTTTTCATTGAATAGCCTAATGCATCAGCATATTCAAATGCCCAACCTGAGTTTTTAGCCCAGCTTTTAGTAGTATTTGTTGATATAGTTTTAAGATCGTGTTTAGAAGCTTTTGCACCCACTAATACTTTAGCTTTGTTATCACTTACACTTACTGTATTCTTAGCAGGAGTACCGTTACCCATGTCTCCATCTGGAGTAATGGAAGATCTTAAACTATAGACGCCTTTTACTTCAGTAGCTCTGTTAGTTATTTCTGCTGCATTTTCTCTATTAACACATATGTCTGGTGATATAAACATAAAATACTCACTAGCATTCTGACTACTAAAGTCGAACGCGTGAGCGTACTTATTATTTTGTGATACCATGCCGTGTGTTGAAGCATAAGTTAGATACGGAAAAGCAGTTAAGATATTTGTATTATCATAGTTACAAACGCAGCTTACAGCTCCTTGCATAAGGATTGTTCTATCGGAAATAGTTCTTTCACATCGTACTATCTCATAACCAGTAATCTTCTTACTTTGGATTAAATCACTTGGAATATTAATTGTGAACTGGATACCTAATGGGTGAGTAACAACCTCTAAGCTATTTGTAGTAGTACCACCAATATTAACACGCATGCCTGAAGTAAAAATGTTATAACCTGGTGTATTACCTTTAGGGAATTTTATATCTGCAATCCAATGAGCTGAAGATGCTATATTTTCTTCATTGTAGAATACAATAGCAAAGCGGTATATTTCATCACGCATATAACCTCTTGCCAGAGATTCTACTTCACTGTTACTGTAGTTTAATACTTTTGCAGTAGAATCAGCAAATGATAAAGAACCAGCATCTGCCCAAGAACCATCTTCCTCAATTGTGTATAGATCTAAAGCAGACGCTGTACGTGCTTTCGCACTTAAATCGAATGAATCTTCTGCATAACCGGTTCTTGACGTAGGGGCATCGCTTTCTATTAGATTTGTTTTTATAAATCTGTATGATATGTTTACACCTGTACCACCATACACATATTTACCTGTAGAATCAACTGTGTATAAGTATTCACTTGTATCATCATAATTTGCAGGGCATATACAGTCGTGATCAATATCTGGTGTTTTAGTTCCATTTAATAGCTCTGTAACAGAACAAGTAAATGCAGATTTACCTGAAGTAGATGTAAGCAATATTTGACCCGATTTATCACATCTGAACGCTCTTGCATCAAAGTCTTCATCACTTATGTCCCATGTCTGTTCAGTAATATTAGCTGCAAATAGCATGTTGTCTTTAGACTCCAATACTTTGGGTGTAAACAGATAAGTGCTTAAACCGTTGAACTCTTCTAGAGTAAGCTCATCAATTACAGAACCACCTTTATCTTCATAAATTAATGTACTATTTGAAATACTAATTTCATCTATGACTGTTATTACCGGTTCTGCAGTATTGCTAGAGTAATATATAGAAATGATTCGTGCTCTACTAAAAGAGCTAGTATCAACAGTAGTTTGTAACTTAATGGATTTGTTAGTAATTTCTTCTTTGGTACTTCCATAAATATCGTGACTGTTAGTATTTTCTAGAGTTTTTGATACAGTAATGATAGGAGATAATACTGATACAGATGTTTCCGATGTTCTTGGATTAAACGGTTGATAGCAATATTGATACTTACCTGCTTTAAGACCACCTGTACCTAAACCTTTAAAAAATAAAGGTGGTAATTGACTTTTAGGTGAGATATTTAAAGCATCGACATTCAAATTAGGATGAGTTGTAGCCACATTTAACACCCTTATTTGATGTTTACCGTCACACCAGTATATCTTTACTAAATCATCAGATTCCCATTTACACACACTACTGACTGCATAATGACCATCAACCGATGGAATATCCAATGCTGCACCAGTAGCTATGGTAGTTACTACAGGATCTGTTTCTGATGCACCAAAGTCATACCTATAGATATTGAAGTTAGAACCTTTTTTTGTAAAAACAATTGCCCAATCTCTAATAGTATTTACATGAACGATGGTTTCCCCACTTAAATTTAAAGTAGGATTAAGCCTTAGTACTCCTTCAATGTTCTGCATTACTCCAGTAGAACAATTATCATTAGCAATGATACGAATGTTTTCAGCCCATTGATATTGATCTGAACTTATGACAGAATAATCCAGATCACAGTTCATACCTTTTATCCACGTATTTGTTTGTCTTTGTGCATTCATTATCTATTACCGTTATAAATTATTTGACGTTCACCTGTGTGACTGTAGAAAGTATTATGATCTCTAAATTCAGGAACAAGTTTGTTCCAATTATTTTTTATAGACTCCAAACCGTCTTCATTTGGCATTAATGCTTCAGCATAGGCTTGATTTCTATAGAAATTCCAAGACCTACGAATGTCATAATATGTTTCTCTATTCATTCTACCATTAAGATAATCTGGATATTTTAGTTTCATCGTGACATACCAATACAAAGCTTCAGTGTATGAAGTCATATCCGGAATTAAAGCGTAACCATCTTCATCTGTATAAATTCCACTGTACGATAGTTTAAGATAACCACATGGAGCATTACACATAATGTAACCGGGTTTAACCGTATACTGTATACCCAAACTAGGATTTGCTGTATCAAAATGAAAAGGATGATGGTCACCAGTAGTATATTGATTAATTAGATTAGATACTATGGTCCTGAGGTTTTGATTTGTATTAAGCATTTCAATTGCCTCAGTTTTATCAATGTTGCCATACATATCTACTACTAAATTAACCATCACGTCATTTTGTACAATCATATTGGGATCACAATGTTCACATTTACAGTCATGTCTACATTCCTTAGTACGACCAAAATGATCACAACAATCATGACAACAATCGTCATAATTCCATACAGCAAATGAACCTGTGGCTTTCCTTGTTGGAAACCACGGTCCATCACAATTAAATGAATATGCTACTTGATGAAGCTGATGTAGATCACATGGTATTTGTGCTTGATGGTTATGTATTTCTACTGTTTTTACTTTGGGTTCTAATTGTGTTATTGCACCAATCTTCTCCATTCCCTCAGCAATCCATTCGCGTACATCTGTAATCTTTATATCATCTTCTTTCAAATCAAGATCTGCGATTATCTTAGCTATGACAGTTTTTGTTGATGTTAATTTCGTTATCATAGTCTTTTATAATTCTACGTAATCTCTTACGTGTTCCTTTAATATTTGTGCCAGATGTCTTTTATTATCCCTAGTCATGACTAATTGATATTTTGTTTTATTTTTAGTAAGCATGTTTTGCTTATTCCAATAAAAACGATATTTAAACCCTCCAGTATGGTCGTTAAGATGATAAATTACTTTATTGTACTTTTTACTCTCGGCATAATCCATTCTTAAACTTTTACCAGTATATTCCTTAGGTTTATGCTTTACTATGGATAATGTACCCATTCTACAAGGTAATCTGACTTCTTTTCCATTTTCAATTATCTCATCTCTTAAGTATCTAAAATAATCTGAAACAATTTGTCTAAATACTTTATAAGAAACCTGATATAAAGGATTATCTTCTACATAGTTACAATAACTATCGTAGAAATCAGCAATCGTATAAGCTTTTCTATTGTATTTAGTTTCTTGCATTCAGTTCATTATTAACGTCGTTCGTACTATTGTTTGTAGTATCACTAGGGACTCGTAACATGATATTCAATTCTCTTTCAAATATCATTTGTTTAATCGTGGGTATCATATTTGCTGGTACTGGATATGGAGTATCATCCCTATCAAAACATTTACCAGCTTGTGTTGGATCTTCTAGTACACCTTCTATTTTTACATATTCAAGATGTTCAGGACCTAGTATATATAAGTAGTTGCCTTTTATGTATGCTATGTAATCGTTGCAAGTGTATTTTCTACTTGTTTGATACTTGGCTTTAGTTTCTGTACCCAGCTGAATTAAATTACCATTCATATCTTTTACAGCAACTAAACCAGAACCAAAATGTAAATCAATGAAATTGGGTATTTCTTCATCAGATTTGTAATTATACCCACCAGCACAATTACTTACTTTAGAAATATGTAAAGGACCTATTGTCTGTATATAATCTTGATTTACATCTCTACCTTTGTCTAAGTCTTGTTTAATTAAATATGCTCTGTATTGGTGTATCCATTGTTCTATCTGTATACGTGATAGCTTTTCACTTTCGCTAACATCGCTATCACGTATAGTAAGGATGATATCGTCTATTATAGTATTTAATGAATTAAATGTCATAATTAATCATTTAAACTGTTTCTACATACAGACCAACAAGAGCAGATAAATCATGAGTTAAAGGTTGTTCACTGTCTCTTGTACATTTATAAATCACACCATTCTGAATATAATACTTATCTTTGAATATTTCCATAGGTGGTATATAAGAAATAGGATCATCTATAGTACCTTCATGTTCTTCATCTACTACTTTCCACAAACTTGCAGTAGCCATAGAAGGTTTCCAGTTATCTTGTGTAGTGTGTCTCTGGATACATTCCCAAAGAATATCATCAGATAAATACCTTTCTCCTACTTTAACAGTAATACCAGAAACCCATTCGGGGTAATTATCCTTTACCTGTAATGCTTCACTTGGAGTTAACTGGTATATATTTATATTCTTAGCTACTTCTTCATCAAGAATGTTTAAAGCCAATATGCGACTAAAATCTCTGTTAATTACAGGTTCTTCTCCTTCCGGATAAGTCCATTCGTCGCTTGATAAAAGATTAAGAAATTCCGGATCGCTAAACGAATATCTCGGAAAATCTTCGTCACTAAATGGTAACAGCATCTCTTCGTGCAGGATCACTTTGCTTTGATCTACACTTGTTCTCATTTCGGGTAAAATCTCAATACCGTGGGACTTTGCCCATAATAAATCAACAATTGCGTATGTCATAATTATTTTGCTTTTAGGGTTTGTAAATAGATATAGGCTTTTATCATATCTTCTTTGGAAAGGACTTTTTCAGCATACATTGCCATATTTTTAAATGCCACCTTGGCAAAAGTATTGTTATTAGTGCCGATAACAAAACGGGTTGTTTTCGGAGCTTCATTGCCAGTTTTCTTACATACGTATTTTTCCCATTTATGATCGTATACCAATCCTTCCGAATTAAATGCAGTAAGAGATTTTATGCCGTTAAAAACTGTTGGTAAATTGCCTTGCTTACAGTAAAAAGATAATCCTTTTATATTCGAATAAAGGAAAAAATCAGCATTTTTAAAAAGCCCTGACATTACAGTAGTGTTGTCAAGTAATTCCCATTCTCCCACAACAGTAAATTTCTCGCTCAAGGTAAAATTATCAAATGACCTGACATAATCATCCACCCCGTCAGTCACTAAGTAACCTTCGTGATCGGGGATTTGCTCGATAGTAAGATTCATTTCCTCGTCAGAAAAGTTCTGTATAAAGAAATAAATCCTGTTTTGAGTTGATTCACCAACAATTGCTTCATCTGTTAACGTATAGTTTAAATGATAGACTCCATCTTTATTATATTGTGCAATAATAGCACCCGCTCCGTTTGTTCCTGGTTTTACAAAAACGGTACTGTTATCAGTTAAACCAGATATTTTGAAGGAAAAATCATATATTGTCCCAACTTCACATAATGGTGAATAGAAATTACATTGAGTACGTGAAGATTCACCTATTGCAGGTAATGTAAATTCCATTCTATTATGATATATGTTCGATTTTGTGCTATCAACTTTGTTTATCCTCCACGTGTTCCAATTGTAAGCATACTCCCCATATCCACTATTCCCAGCAAACCCAAAGTTCGACAAAACAAGGTTATTACCATTACCCGTAATGTTGGCAATGGTAGCCCTGTCTATGTCCTCATTGGATTTTCCAACCACTGTCCACGCTTGGTCGAAAAATAACCAAGGATAAGTTTTAATAAAGTAGTTTTTGATCTTGGTCAGTTCTTCTTCGGTTGCGTCGTGATCAAGGATGATGAGTTCCCAAATGGCAGCATTGGCAAAGAAAGACGTTCCTCCCGAACAAATAAGCAAATAAGGGCCACTTGTATTATTACCACTTACTATATCAACTCCATTATAGTTATTTGATGTTTGGCAAAGTAATACATTATTTTCATTTACGTTTATTACTGGCGTATTTCCGAAAGACATAGTTCTTTTTACCTTCGGATTAACATTATTGTATTTTACTTCACAACCAAATGCTCCCCAATTTTCAATCATCCACCTCGGTTCTTTTAAATTCGCAACAAGAACCTCATTGTTTGTTTTATTTTCTGGTGTCAACCACTTTCTCAACGCTACAACCGTATATCCCTTTTCTTTCGTCAGGATAGGGAAATTTTCACAGATACCGTGATCATTTACACCATCAAAAACAAGCGCATCTGAATATAAGGGAAGTTGTTCAATGGTGATAGGAGTTGTTAACGTCAAAGGATTCTCTATTGTACCTTGCGAAGAAACAGCAAATATATAAATTAATCCATCTTCTTGATTTGGAATATCAACATCATAAATTCCATCTGTTTTAATGGTAATCATGTTATCAAAATCCTTACTACTATACATTCTTAGTAATTGGATTTCGCCGCTATTTATAGAATCACTAACTCCTGTTATTTTTAATCGACACTTAAATTGTGCCAAGTTGATGACAATATTTACTCTGGCATTATCTACTTTCTCTATATACAAGGTGTCAGAAGAAATTTTAGCATTGACATTAGCCCCAGAATAATAAAAAATAGATTTTTTGCTAAAATTATAATCATACCCTCCACAACCGCTCATTTCACTCCAAGCGAAATTCTTGAAAGTCAAGAACCGGCCCTTTCCATCTGCATCCTCCAACCTTGGATTCTTGGACATCATCTCATTGGTGAGCCCTTTAAAACTCCACCTCGTTACGTCACCAGGTAATGTTGGGAAAGCATCTTCAGGAGTATATAGACCGTATTTACGTTGAGCCTGTTCCTCCATCAGCTTAATGTAATCTGTATACCATTGCTTATAATCTAATACAGGACCTGCTACGCTTATAGACTTATCAGTATCTTCTACATGTGTCACGTAATGTTTCTTCATACTTATAAGTTATTTATTGTTATTGTTATTTTCTCATTATTATTTGTTGCCTTTTGAAGCATTGGTAGCAATTTGTTATAAGCTACAGTAGAATTAGATATCCAATCTTCAGTAATACCATTCCATGTACCTACTAATATACAACCACTGGAATCTCTAGCACTAGAATTCCCGGTATGTATGCGTGTACCTAAGAAATGAGGTACATTAAGTATTTCAGGCATAATGCGTTTAAAACGATTAGAATAGCTTAATTTCACTTCATACGTACCAGCAGGTACAGCTGTGTCCCCATACACCTTTTCCTTGCATTTACATGCAATTCCTTTAGGTGTATTAGGACATACTTCAGGTAAAGGTCTTACTGGATCTTCAAGTGTATCCGATATATACGCGCCATCTACATATAACTCCCCAATAGTGTATTCATTAGTACGAAATATTCTATCTAATCTGAGTTCCATTATACAGTAGGTGTTTCTAATGCAGCAACTCTATCTTCTAAACCGTTTACTTTAAGAGTTAACGCAGTGATTAATTCTCTTACTTCAGAATCACTATAATTAGTCAAACTAGCAAGTTTATTCTTTTCCTCAGTAGTGTAATCATTAGCGGATAAACCTTTACCGGGTACTTTATCTACTTTATTCTTAACGTCTGTTTGAAGTTGTTTTACATCTTCTTTCAACTCAGTAATATCGCCAGTGGCTTTACTGTTTACGTAAACCCAATCTTTACCATTAAAGTATTTCAGATCACCACCATTCGGGTTAGATGCTAAATCAGCCCAATACTTAAGATCGGAAGAGCACACGTCTGAACTCCAGTCACACAGTGATCTCGTATG
>ERZ1024469.4-NODE-4-length-35189-cov-24.997353_pt1 | contig 35189 bp, 55 predicted proteins | sample MGYA00520803_ERZ1024469 | MGnify/ENA primary metagenome ERZ1024469 (study PRJEB33242, sample SAMEA3444308) | Homo sapiens | biome: Host associated; feature: Gastrointestinal tract; material: Stool | place: Uganda | collected 2011-01-01 ... | reverse complement strand
CTTACGGCAATCGGCCCAGACTTTTGACCCGCCCCCGGCTTTCTGCCTGTGTCTTGGCTCGGTGACAGCTCGGGCACAGCGATTGCAGATTGGACAGGTCATCCGTACCGCCTTGCGACTTGGGTACGATATGGTCCACGTCCGATGCGGCAGAGACACGGCCGACTCTGGCACACTCGCAGCAGAGATACGAGTCACGCTCCAGTACCTGCTGGCGCAAGAGACGCCAGCGCCCGCCATACCCGCGCGCAGAACTGTTGCCCTTGCTGGTACGGAACCATCCTGTCGCGTCCTGACTATGCAGCTCGCAATAGCCGGCAATCTCAATCAGTCTGCCGCAGCCGGGATGCCGGCATATCATTTTTGCTCTGGTTGCCATTTCATTGATCAAAAAAAATGCCGGTCTCTCCCGGCTGTCACGAGGTTTAAACCATGTCCTTGGAACTCGTTTCCGTTGAGAACACCGCATGGCAGAGGGCAAGATCGCTAGCCGTCGTTGCGCTTGCATACCCTGTGAGAGACGGCGGGTAATATCCGGTTGCGGCGACCGGACTCGAACCGGTGACCTCCAGCTTATGAGACTGGCGAGCTGCCTCTGCTCCACGCCACGATAAAAAAAACGGCTGGCAATCAAACCAGCCGCATAAAAAACCGAGAGGAAGATAATACACGCTTGACTCAGGTCGCAATAATTACAACCTTAGCGAAAATACTAATCTTTTGTCCGATTTTTTGCAAGCATTTTTTGAACATGAATTTGATATTTTTCCGCACGCCCCACCAAAACCCGCATGAACCCTAGCTTTGAGCGCATCAAGCAGGACATAAAATGTACTGCGCGCACAGCAAAGACGATTAGCGATTGTTAGCGAATCATGGCAGAACACATACCAGCAGACCGCCACGATGAAAAGCCTTGGCTCCTCATGCTGCAAACCGGAAACGATACGGTCAACAGTCATGATATCCGGATCCACCATGTCGTTTTTTCCGCACCCTGATGATGCCTCCACTCGAAACGTCGGTGACGCTTTCGGATATCCGATCACACCTGATTCGCGTTTCGCCGACCATTCGCCCCACTTTCTCAGTTTTTCATTCGCCCAGTCACTCATCGCTATCTCCTTTTGTGTACCAAACCCCGCTTGCCTTATCCAGATAAACGGCCGTGCCTTTTTTGGGTGGCGTGCCGATCCGGACCGTCTTGCCATCCACCTTGCCCTCCACATAAAAGACCGGTTCGCCTGCCATGCCGCGCCGGATAGTGTCGTTGACCTGTTCTTCCCCGAACGTTTCCCGCAGTCTGTCGATGAAATCGGCGATATCGGGCATTTTTTCTCTCAAGTACCCTTTTTTCCTGTTTTTTTCGCTTTTTCCCATGATGTTGACAGTTATGTGGATAGTTTATTGATAGTTATGTGGATAGTTTATGTTTTGTAAGTTATTGTTTTATTTTATAAATTTGGTGATGTTGACAGTGTTGACAGTTTTTTTTACATGCACACGAAAAAAATTGTTTCTGTTTTGTCCGGAACAGTATTTTGTTTTTTATTTACGCGCGTGCGTGCGCGCGCAAACTGTCAAACTGTCCACAAACCCAGTAACGGCGCGGCCTGAACTGTCAACATGACTGTCAACAAACCGTCCACACAACTGTCCACATCACTCGTTGTTCGCTCGCGCAAAGCCCCGATACTTTTGCAGATGACTGTCAAACAGGGCGCTGGCGTCCTCAATCCACTGGCTTTTTGTCTTGTTCTCCGGATTTTTTCCGACCATGTAAACAATCCGCTGCTTGACATCGCTCTGGTACTCATACTTGACCGCTCCCTTTTTGATCTGTCCGCGTCCGATCCGGGATATCGCCCGGCCGAAGTTGGTTTGAGACGGGTAATACCGCTCACCCGATAAGTTGCACCATCGCTGGAACCCCGAATACAACTGCTGAGCGGAACAGGAAATAAACGGAAGGGGCAGGAAACCCCTCGACCACTCCATATAAAATCGTTCCGGTGACGACATGCCCAGACTGATCAGGTCCCGTTTGGCGTCGGTCACTGGCGGATCAGAATGCTCGGAAAATCCGTCCAGATCGACGTCATTTAACAGGTAGTGGTAAAACGCCTCGATCCCGCCGTTTCGGGCTTCTTCCGCCGCATCGATGTAAAACTGTTTCTCCATTTTCGGCGGCGTCCAGATGACGAGATACCGCCGGTCGGACGGGTCCAGTATCAGGGGCTGCAACTCATTTGACAGAAAAACGATATTCATGCGGTTAGATTCGACCCGCGCATTGAGATGCTTTGGGTTGACCTGTACCGTATCGCCGGTAATCAGGCGCTTGAGCTTGTTTTTCTGGTTTCGCAGCTCGGCACGGGTGACGACCTCATCGGCCACGATAAACAGCTTGCGGGACACCCACTCGTTGTATTGCGATTCGATTTCATCGTTGCCGACCACGCAGCCATACTCACCGTATAGCTGGCAGACGATGTTTTCCCAAAAAAGGTTTTTTCCGGATCCCTCATCGCCATGCATGAGGATCGATGTCCTCATCTTGGCGCCCGGATTTTTAAGCGGATACGCGATCCATTTGAGGATCCAGTCCACGACGGCCTGGTCATCATTGCAGAGATGCTCCAGCAGCATGATGATCTGCCGGCAGGATCCGGGTTTCGGCGTGACGGTCCAGCCGTGAAACAAATTGACGTGTGTTTCCGGACTGACGGTCTGCGCCGGATCGAATACGACATTATCCCGGTCCACCATCTGGCGCTCGCCATTGTTGAGCCAGAATTTGACGGCATCGTTGCCGTAAGCGATACGCAAGGACTGTACTTTCAGGATGATGTTTTTGTGGCGGTCATACACCTCGTCAGTGCCGTATATCAGGACAAAGTTTTGCAATAAATGGTTGACCTTGTCCCAAAACTGATTGCCCCGTTCTTTCGGTTTCCGCCCGCGCGGTCCCCTTCCCCCCGCCTGCGGAGCGGAGGCTTTTCCTTCTTTCGGCGGCGTTCTGTTCGTTTTGTCTGACAGAGCCGAATCGATGGCCTTGTGGAGCTGCTTTGAGACAACATCCAGCGACTCGTTGACATGCAGATCATTAAAATCTGTCCAGAGATTCTGGTTGCGATCGACAAATACCGGCCAGACAAGCGACGCATTGCCGGTTTCGGCCGCCGCATGGCGGGCACTGTATATGCCGGCATTGCGAAAGGTCTGCCGGCGGCCCCGCCGGTTGTGGACGATATCGGCGATGATGTACCGGTCGCCGTACTCGTCTTTTTTCCAGCCAGCCGTGATGCTGACCGGCTGGCCAGACGTGTCGGTCAGACGGTTTTCCGTGTCGGTCAGCGCCGGGATGTCATCCGGACTGAAATTGTCCGCAATATATTTCCGGTAACGCTCCTCTATCCGGTAATCATCATCAGCGACAAAGAGCAGATGGGTATCGGGATAACGCTGTCGCAACCATTTCGCGACCGGAAGCAGGTTGCCGCAGTCGAATGCCACGACAGCCGGCCATTTTTTACCGGTAGCCATGCGGACGCTTTCCATCGTCGCATATCCTTCCCCGATCATAATCAATCGGGGGGACGGGGGAATTTTCCCCAGAATCATCGCCGTACCGACCTTGTCCATGCCCCGATTAAACAGCTTGGTGCCATCCGGGGCGATTTTCTGTAGTCCGGCCAACCGGACACCATCCGGTTTGTAGTGGTACATCGGGACCAGCAGGGTACCGTCCGGCTGGATCCGGACGTTTTCCGCATCAACCTGTTTGCGCTGCAAATAGGGGGATACGGCCCCGTTATCCGGCTGGACGGCATCCCATTGCATTTTTGCCCGGTTGGCCGCAAAGTCGGCCAGTTTCTTGCGCTTGGCCTGCTCGTGTGCCTCCAGCTCGCGCTGCTGTCTGGCGACCTGCTCGCGCTCTTCAGCAGATATGCCCTGCCAGTCGATCTTGACCGGGATGGCGTTGTTGTTTTCTCCCTGCCAAATCCCGAAACCGCCGGTTACGACACAGCGGCCTGACTTGAGACTCCACTCGCGCAAGGCATACCAGGCTTTTTTGCGGGGGCCGAAACGGTGTATCCGTCCGTCCAGTACCGGATGGCCGGACGGCAACATCGGCAAACCGCATGCGATCATCTGGTCGATGATGGAGGTCAGATCATTCATCTCGCCTCCCCACATTGCGGAGGTCGAATATGGCGTCAAGCAGATGCCTTGTTTTTTCGTCGAGATCAAACAGACATTTCCGCATCGATTTCAGCTCATGGACGCAGCCGCTTACGTCGTACCCGTCTTTTTTAAGCTCATCGAGCAGTTTCTGCAACGGTGATCTGGCGCCCATATCGACAATTTCGCCGATGTTCAGCATCCCGTAATGCCACCGGATACTTTCCAGGTCTGTTTTTGGATAATGGTATTTCTGCTTCCGGCCAGCGGAAGAATTGATGACTTTAGGCATGACTGCCTCCTACAAGTTTAGTATTTACTCGCCAGTATGAGGGCGGGCAGGACTCAACTACCGCTTGTAGACGGCTGACCTTATTCCCCGGAGGTATTGTATTCGGCCTATCATCCCGCCCATTATGGACAATGCACCCGCTGTGGGCAGGTACAAAAAAATCCGCATGACTGACGGGGCGGAGACCGCTACAAGAGTTAGTGCGGTCAGTATGCACGATGTGGCAAGCCAAATCAAGCCTGCGTTTCGGATAATGGTATTTCTGCTTCCGGCTGGCGGAAGAATTGATGACTTTAGGCATGATATGCCTCCTGTGACAAGTTCTTGAAACTTGCATACCCAGCTGCCAAGCAGGGCGGGCAAGAGCTTGCAGGTTGGCAGACCGCGTCACAGGAAACGGCACACCCGAAGGTGTCCCGCAAACTCCGCCCATAACAGGAAACTTGCGCACAAAAAAACCGCACAAAACAGGGTTCCGGCGGCATGCGCCTGTGATCAACGAGCTGCCAAGCCCGGCACCGTCTTTTTCCGGTGCACGAACAGCATAGCGGTTTTTTCGTTCGAGTGTCAAGAGAACAAAATTGTACTTACAATTTGCTTGACATTTATTTTCAATGTATGTACAATTTAATTTATGGAAATTGAATACGACCCAAACAAGAACGAAAAGAACATCCGTGAACGCGGACTGTCCTTTGAAAAGGTGCATGAGTTTGATTTCGCCACAGCAGCGTATCAGATTGACGACCGAAAAGATTATGGCGAAACCCGAATCCGGGCATTCGGAAAAATCGGCAATCGGGTGTATGTCCTTGTTTACAAGTGGATCAGCGAAGATGTCATCCGGGTCATCAGTTTCCGGAAAGCAAACAAACGGGAGGTAACACAGTATGAACAAGAAACCCAATCCTGAAATGATTGACGACGAAAATCCGGAATGGACAAAAGAAGATTTCCGGACTGCCATGTCTTTTTCCGAATTGCAAGAAGAAATGAAACGTCGGCATCGTGGCCCGCAGAAAAAGCCGACCAAAATACCGACCACTATCCGGCTGGACGAAGACGTGATCACAGCATTGCGGGCAATGGGAAAAGGCTGGCAGACGCGCCTGAACGATGCAACGCGGGAATGGCTCAAGCAGCAATCCCGTCTGTAATCATTTTGTTGTAACTCATCATAAACAGGGCGGATGAATAACATGGTCATCCGCCTTAATCGTAGATACTGTCATTGTCACGGTCTTTGGCCAGCAGTTCGACGCCAACCAGCTTGGTGCCGTAAAACGTCATTTTGACGTTATCGTCATCCCTCATTTTTTCGCTGGCCATATCGATCACCAGCAACAGATTTCCGCGGATATCCTTCCCGGCCAGCCGGCTATACAGCACCTTCTGTCGCGGTTTCACCCGCCATTCCCACTTTGGACTATCCACTTTAGGCACTCTGTCCGTTTTGTCGTAATCCGTCCAGTCACCGCCTTTTGTGTTGCGATACTGGATCATCCGGCCGTCCAGCCAGGCGGCCAGTTCGGTCTTGTAAATGTGCGGCGCCGGATCCTGTTGTTTCTTGTCAAAGACATACAGGTTCCCGCTCACAAAATTTCCACTGTTCCATAGATCGACGATCCGGCCGAAAACCTTGTGACAAGGATTTTCATCGGACGTGACGACAAAAAAGTGCGGTTTCCGAGGACATCCATAATTCACACAGCCAAATCGCCACTTTCCGTTTAAGTGCTTATGTAAACCCGCCAGCGAGTGGCAATAAATACAATCCTGTATTTTTCCCGTTTCATTCATGCCGTCATCCTCTCCAGATTAACCTGTATATCAAAATCCCTTGCCAGCTCGACGGTCTCACCCAGTGTCATATCGCCAACTGCACGCCAGATCGCCCGGTAACTTTCCTCAGCCGAGTCCAGCTCTTTTTCCGTGACCGGTGCGTCGTACTCGATGCGTTTGACCAACTGCTTGAGTGGCGTCAGATGCATATCGATACCCTTGCGTCTCTCCCAGATTTCCAGCGCGCCAATAAAACCGTTGGCTGCCGGCACCAGCGGATACACCTCGCCATACAACTGATCGACAAACGCCGGACGACCGTCAACCATCGAGATCGTCCCCTCATTTTTCAGCTCATCCAGAAACTCGCGCAAGGGAGCCAGGACACGAGTAAATTCCCAGGGCATAGCCCGCAATCTGACGGCCATCGGGTCTTTTGGACGATACTTTTTATTGCGTTTTTTATTACTCATAACGTTTTTTTCTGATCGCTGTTTCGATCTTGCGTTGTACCTCGGTGACCACGACGATCACGTCCGACAGCTCCTTGCTGGCTCTCATTAACTCGTCATACGTCGCGCCATCGACCAGATCGACCAGCGCCATTTCCGCCTCGCTTTGCTCCTTGATCACGCGCCTCAACATGTCGGCTGCGTCGAAACGGTCCTGACAGGCGACAAATGGCCGGACCGTGACAGACAGGGAACGCAAAAGATCATTGAGACATGCCACCCTCAAATCCATCGGCATGGCCGCCAGAATGGACAAAATGAAATTGGCCGGCAGAAGATTGCTGTCTTTGGTCGAATCGTCCAGCCAACGGAAAATTCGGTCTGCGGCATTTTTGTGTCTGGTAAATGTATCGCGATGTCCGCCGCCGAAAACGATGCCGGTTATTTCTTCGCCGCCCGTTTTCCGGTGGACATCGACAATGACATGAGATACCGTTTCCCGGCTCCATCCGTTCGCCTTCCGCCAGCGGTTGACATAATCCATGACCGTAGCGATCAGCGTGCGACGCATGTCGTACGACTCAGTTCGCATGACTTCCATCGCTGCCCCCGTTATCATTTTTTTCAAGCTCAAACCAAATCACCCTGTAATCTGATCGAAGTTCAAGACGATGGAATTTCCCGCCGGACATGACCTCAATAACGGCACACGTTTTTGGATTGATATGCTTGCCGGCATAAACAGACGATATAAGCCCGCTGATCTTTCGGCCTGCCTTTTCCTCGAAAAGTTTCTTATCGTCATACGACAAATTCCGCAACCATCTGCAAAGTGATCTGACTGTACTTTTGTTCATAATCGCGAGTTTAACAAAATTTACATTAAATTATGTTAAACAACCCGCGCAATTTGTCAACTAAATTTTATTAAATTCTTTGATATGACAACCGTTAGAATCATCCCTATGACAAAAGAAAAAACAAAACAGAAAGTACTTACTCCATTCCAGGAGCGACGTCGTCGGAATCTGGAGAAGTTTTTTCGCAAGTACGATTCTTTACGGGCCTTCTGCATAGCCGTGGACGAATTTGAAAGCTCCATGTCTGCCATGTTGTCCGGAAATGCGGCCATCGGCGACAAACGCGCAAGAAAATATGAATCACGACTCAATCTGGAACCCGGATCCCTGGATAAATCCGAACACAGTGATTATCTTTTCTATCTGACCGCGGAAGAAGTCAGTCTAATCAATTACTTCCGCCTTGCCGACGACAATGGAAAGGGCAGAATATTGGATGCCGGTCGAGTCATATCACGATTTGACGAACACATAAAAAATGCAGTCTGACGGACTGCTTTTTTCTTTTTCGCCCACTCCTCTGCCAGCTGCCTCAGAATTTCGATATCCTCGAATGAGAGAGATTTTACAGCCTGCATCAAACCTTTAATCTGACAGTCCATTTCACACCCTTTTCTGTTGTCAAAAATACAATTTTATTTATCGTATTCTTTCGTCAAGGGATAGCATTTGACATCCCTCAAAAACAACACCCCCATCATTTTATCTCGCCATTCTGTTTCTGACGCACATCAAAAATCCGTCAAATTATAACAAAAATTACTAAATTTTAGTTTTTTTGTGCTAATCTATTTTTTAGCAAAAATACACAGGCAAAAAAATGAAAAAACTCGACTACCACAAAAGCCCCTGGTTTCTGACGCTGGTCGGACTGGCGATTTTTGGCGCCGGATACATCGTCGGCGATGACAACCGGATCGAAAGAGAGGATGCCATCCGGGCCGCACATGTCCGGACTGTCAGCCAGGACAAACCGGTCAAACTGGCCATGCGGGAGGAAAAATGATTGCCGACGAAACAAGAGGTATCGCCTCGACATACGATGCCAAGGTCTGCTGTGACCAGCTGATCGTCAAGCTGGAAAACGGCGCACCGCTGACAGTCGCAGAAGAAGAACATGTCCATGCGATTTACCGGCTCGAAAAGTCCGTCTCGCATGCACTGGAAATCTCACGCCGGCGCGGCATTTTGACCAGCCGTATCGTTATATGACCGACCTGAGCGACAACGATCTGAAACGGGCATGGCAATGGCTCAAGGTCACGACGCCTTACCGCCAGATGCTGGCCAGCCCGCCACAAAAAGCCATCCTGATCGCTATCGCCAGAAATCTAAAAAAAGAGGAAAACCATGTATCCACTCGAAAAAGAAGCGTTTGAGCTGATCAAAAAATCGGGAAGTATCATAATGCGCCGGATCGGCGAAATACTGGACGCGCCGATGGACGAAGTCCGGTATGTCTGCAATAGTCTGGCCAAATCGAACGATATCGTCATCCAGGACGGCATTGATAATGACGATAAACCATGCCAGGTCTGCTCGATTGTCAAAAAGGAGCCTGCCAGGGCGATGAGCAAGGCGGAACTGGCCATCGAGATCATCAAGGTAAAAGGATACGCAACATCAAAGGATCTCAAAGATGCTATGGGTGTTATGTCGCCTCAGCCGTATATCAAAAATCAGCTACAAAACGGGACGATTGTTTACCGGGATGGCCGTTATTTTCTGGGGCGCGCCATCGTCAAGGATCCGGAAATCCGGCCATCCGATACGCCAAAATCGGAAAACGATACGGAAAAATCGGAATACGGTACGGAAAACGCATGCTCTTGCCAGGAACAGGATCCGGAACATCCTGTCATTTTTCAAGAAAATGCCCCCCCTTATCCGAATCAGGAACCGGTACACGATCCGGTAAAAAACCCGAACCACTATGCAGTCGGCGGACTGGAAGTCAAGGACATCCTGAAAGCCAAGCTGACACCGGAAGAATACCGCGGTTACTGCAAGGGCAACATCATCAAATATCTTATGCGCGCCGAACACAAAGGCAACCCTGTCCAGGACTACGCCAAGGCAAACCAATACTCGCAATGGCTGGTCGAGCAGACTGGCCACCCAGTTTAAGCCCCAGCGGTTGTGGGCGCTGTTTCCGGTTTTCAAGACTTCCGGAAGAAAACAACCGCGTACTCATGATTGATTCTTTCCTACCAGTTTTCCGGTTCTGGCCAAAAACCGGGATAACCAACAGGAGAAAAAAAATGAAGAATATGGATTTCGGAGACGCGCTAAGACACATGAAAAAAGGCGGCAATGTAGCCAGAGCAATCTGGAACCGCAAAAAATGGATCGAAATAAAAGACGGTAAGGTTGTCATGGGTAACTGTGGCGACACAACTTGGTCACTTATAGCCTGGCAGCCGACCCATGAGGACATGTTGTCCAATGACTGGCACACCATTGCAATCGGGATTGCTGCATAAAGGCGCACGGAGCAACGAAATATGAAAAGGAAAAAAGCAATATTAACCATTACCGAAGACGATAAAGGACAAATAAATATCCATGTCGATTTCGGAAAAGGCGGATTAAACGAAGAATCATTTGCCCATAAAGTCGCCTTATTCGCTGTTGAAAAAATTAACGAGGCTCTGAAAGATAATGATTGAAAGAAAACCACACAAATGGGCCGAAGTCGTAAAGGCTTGGGCGGACGGAAAACCGATACAGTGCAGGATAGGAACTCAGAATGAGTGGATTGATTGGGATCCTGATCAATTGAGACAGTCAAATGCTAGCGCAGTGTTTTACCCGTTTGATGTTCCGCGTTTTGACAAGTTTGAATGGCGCATCAAGCCGGAACCTGTAGAAACATACCATTTTGTCGAGTACATGGGAGAAGGTGACGTTGAAATGTATTACTCTGAAAACTTGAAAGCAAATCTCCGTTTGACTTTTGAGGATAAAAAACTCGTTAAAGCAGAGGTGATCGGATGAAAACGCCTGAATTGAAGCCGTGCCCGTTTTGCGGTAGCCACGCGAAAACGATGTATGTTCCTTTCGACGATCATGGTCACGTCATACACATATTTCGTGTGTATTGTTTCTTTTCGCGGTGCGCAGTTATCGAACGCAGAAACCTTGATAAAGATGCCGCCAAATCTGAAGCTATTGAAAGATGGAACACCCGCTGTTATCCGTCAGACGTTCGGCCTGTACAAATAAATAACCAGAATTAAAAATGATAACTGGATTGAAACCACCAAAACTGAAACGGGATTATATCGGTTGCCGTGTCATGATAACCCATGCCTTTAAAACAAGATTGGCAATTATCCCGCCCTACACCGAAGCGACAATTACAGATCATTCCGCGCGAGGCAGTGAGTTGACATTCGATCTTTGTCCTCACTGCGGTGTCCGTCAGGTAGTAACTCATGTCAAATCGGGTTTTATTTTTTTATCTTACGGAGAAACAAATGTTTAACTGGTTAACCTCAAAAAAATCCGTCAAGAAAGAACAAAACGAAGAACGGAATACCGATTACAGCGGATATAGTGACAATATTTTGAAAGAAAAAAAAGAAGCTAAAAAAATAGACATCGTCCTGAAATGCTACGAGAGAATAAAAAACCGGAACGACATTAACGTCGAAAAGGAATTTAATCTCCACGCGTCAAGTTTTAAATCCGAACTGCTCGAAACAGATGATTGCACCGTCCAGATAAAGAGCTACAAACTTTCTTATTACGAGGAACTGATAAAAACCGAAATCTTGCTGTATAAAAAAGGCGCTCATCATGATTTTACAAAAATAGATCTTTTAGATATTTTCGCATCAGAATGTTTTTATAACGAGTTAAAGAGACTGTACGACAGAAAATCCATGATCAAAGACATTGAAAACATGGAAAACGCTATCAAAAAAATCTGATCGGAACTGATATGGGCAACTACATGAGCACGGACGAACTGGCCGGAAGACAGAACCTGATCAACCTGATCGCCGAATCCGTTGCACTCGAAATCGAGCAAGAAAAAAACGAACCTGCTGTATCTGATAACATCATCCTGTTAGTGCCCTCAGAAAAACGAAAAAATGAAATCTACCATTTACGCCCGCTACAGCACCGACAAACAGCGCGAGTCATCCATCGATGACCAGACAAGACTGTGCCGGCAACGGGCACAAACAGAAGGTTTTGACATAACCGCCATATACTCCGATGACGGTGTATCTGGCAGCATGCCTGTTTCCAGGCGGTCGGGAGGCGCCAAACTGATAGCCGATGCACTGGCCGGAAGGTTTGACGCCCTGATCGTCGAAAGCCTGGACAGACTATCCAGAGACCAGGTCGAGCAAGAGAGCATCATCCGGCGGTTTGAGCATCACGGCATCATCATTATCGGCGTATCGGACGGTTATGACAGCCGCATGGACGGCCGGAAAATCATGCGTGGCGTCCGGGGCCTTATAAACGAGCTGTATCTGGACGACCTCCGTCACAAAACCCACCGCGGCCAGGAAGGACAGGTCGCACGTGGATTTCTGGCCGGCGGAAAAAGCTACGGTTACAACATCGTCAAAACCGACAAAGGATCCCGTCCGGAAATCAACGAGCCGGAAGCGAAACAGGTAAAGTGGATATTTACCCGATACGCTGAGGGATGGAGCGCCCGGAAAATTGCCGCCGAACTCAACCGGCAACGCATACCGTCACCCAGAGGCGGAACATGGGCCGTATCCGGAATATACGGCAGCCCGGCAAAAGGTTGCGGGATCCTGAACAATGAAATGTATATCGGCCGCTATGTCTGGAACCGCAGTCAGTGGGTCAAGGATCCGGATACCGGGAACCGGCAACGGATAGACCGGCCGGAATCCGAGTGGAAAATCACCGAAATGCCGGAACTGCGCATCATTGACGACAATCTCTGGCAGGCCGTCCGGAACAGAATGGGAAAACACGGGAAAAAAATCATTGGCCGGAAAGCGACCACACTATTCGGGGGCCTTATGACCTGCCCATATTGTGGCGGATCGATCATTGCCGTCAGCAGTCGATTGTACGGCTGCAATACGCGCAAAGATCGCGGCTCATCGGTTTGCAAAGGCATCCTGTTTTCCCGCGATGACGCGGACAAAAACCTGCTGGCCATTCTGCAGGACGAGATGCTGATGGATGAGGCGATCCACGAAATCGAGAATCAGGTACATGCCATTCTGGCCAGCCGACAGAAAGACCAGCGCGATCAGAAAAACGCAGCGGAAAACCGCCTGAAAGAACTGGACGCAGAAATAAACCGTCTGGTCGATGCCATTGCCAGCATCGGCCTGTCAAATGCCCTGAAATCCAGATTGCAGGCAGCAGAATCCGAGCGTGATGCCCTGCAAGCACAACAAAATGCACAAAAGGCCATGAACAAGCCTATCTACAAAATGGACATAGTTGGCCGGATCCGGAAAAAAATCGGCGAGATGAAAACTGTCCTGACATCCGATACCAAACGCGCCCGAAAAATCATTGCCGACATGCTCGGCGAGATCAGGATCACAGAAAAGGCTGGAAACGTGATCGCCGAATACGACAACGCCACTCAGAAACTCTTGCTTGTTTCGAGTGGCGTGTCTCTCAATGTGGTTGCGGGGGCGCGCTACCAACTTGAGAGACAGACAAAAATCATCGCAACCCGCAAATTATCCCCTGTTTCTGTGGATAAGGACGGGGAAAAGATGAAAATCATCCGGCGGCACAAGGACTTGTAACCCATGCTGAAACCATGAGCATTTGACAAACAACGTACTGGCGGGGCATACTGAATGCCTCTCTACAATACTAAGCGGCTTTCCCGCCCCGTCAGTCTGCGGATTTTTTTATGCCTGCAGAAGCAGGTTACTCCTATCAAAGACCGGGGTAGAGAATAGCCATACAACACCCGCAAGGGGAAAGCTATACGCGGCCCCTTAGTAGCCGAGAGTGCGCCCGGTCGCCCGCATCGTAGGTGGCCTATCTCTCACAATACTAAGGAGGTCATCATGACCGCACTCACTATCTGCTCGCTCGAAATCCGTCAGATCGACGGTCTTTATTCCCTCAATGATTTACACAAGGCATCAGGTGGCGAGAAACGCCACCAGCCAAGTGATTTCATTCGGCTTGACCAGACGCAGGCACTAATCACCGAATTAAACTCCGAGGATTCCCGGAATTTAAATGTGCAAATCTGCACATTTAAAAATAGCGAAAAATCGCTATTTAAACCGCTTAAAGTTTTTCAGGGTCGCAATGGCGGAACATACGCCTGCAAGGAACTGGTCATCGCATATGCCGCATGGATAAGTCCGGCATTTCACCTCAAGGTCATCCGCGTGTTTCTGGGCGCGACAAGACCCGCATTGCCGGCGCCATCCCGGCCGGTCTATATATCCGCCATGCAACAGACCGATATCAACAGCCGGGCACATGTCATCGCCCAGCAGTATTACAGCAAATTCCGGGCGGAACTCATGGCCGACTTTGCCGCCGGCAAGGTCCAGGACGTCGAAACATGGGAGCCGGCCATAAGGCAGCCCGAAAAACCGGCCAGAAAAACACCGGCCAAAAAATACCGCTATCCGATCTCGCAGATCAACAACCAGCGGACCGATCTGGCCAGACGGGTCGGAAACCTCTCGCTGGCCGAAATGACCCGTCCCGATTTCTGTTCGCCCCTGAAAAATCTGCTGGCCGAACTGGAAAAAGACGGCCACGACGTAGCCGGTTGCCAGGCCGAATATCAGGCCATACGAGACAGCCTGGAATCCGTCAGCCAGATCAGCATCAAACTGCTGAATACCGTTTTTGACCTGAGAGCGATTGGACAAAAACCCGCGGAACAAAAACCCGAAAAAGAACAGAAACACGGTAAAAAATGACAAAAACCCCTTGACTAATACCGCCAATGGCGGTATTATAATACTCATAGATCAACAACACGCCAGCACTGGCAGGAGGACTGAAATGGAAAATATCATTGAACAGGTCAAAGACCTGACCGCAACAGAACTTGACACCCTGATTATCGAGCTGAAAAAACTGGCCGAAAGCAAGCGCGCTGGAGGAATCGCCAAAAAAGTATTTGACAGTTACAACAGCCGCCGTTACAGCAGACCATGGATCGCCAAAGTCGTCTCATGGCCAGCCGGAAAACAGCCTGATCTCGAATTTGGCGCCTACTATGGCAACGATGAAGGCGGAACCGCCGAAATAGCGGCCAAAGAAGGTGACATCATCCGCTGGGGACAGCGAGACAATCGTGGAAACGGCACAAGGAACTGCTGGGGAATCTTCCGAAACGGCGAAATCGTCGAAATCACCCCGGCAGACGCCAGGGAACTCTACCATGACTAAGACAACAAAAAACAGACGTACCATCACGCAATACATCAGACGGGCGCACTCAAAAGAGCGCCTGTTAGAACTTGCCGAAAAGTGGATAAACGACTGGGAGACAGAACAAACCGGATTGATCAATCGACTGGGCAACGCCGTAGCCAGAAATGATTACGACGAAGAATGCATCTGCACCGGCCAGCTCAGAACCATCACCGAAAAACGGTTTGCCGGACTCAAAAACTCAGCCAGAGAAATCATCGGGAGAATACATGATGCAACAACCGACACCGGAACAAATCAAAAATGCACGTCTTGCCGCGAAAATGACCCAGAAACAGGCCGCTGAAACCCTCTACATCAACCTCAAATCATGGCAAAAATACGAGTCGGGAGACCGATCCATGTATCCCGCATTTTTTGAGTTGTTTTTGATAAAAACCGGACAAAAAACCTCTTGACTAATACCGCCATTGGCGGTATTATAATACCCATAGATCAACAACACGCCAGCACTGGCAGGAGGACAAAATGAAAAGCATCACACTGAAAACAGTAAAAGGCAACACTGTCACCATCAACGCTTACTACAAAAGTGAATTCGTGACGGAAACGGTGCATGTTCTGGATGGATGGGAGCAACAAGAAGGGAAAGTACGTCGTTCGTCAGGGTATGAGGCGGTCATGGACGGTAAAGTTATCATGCGCAACCGTTTTGACGTAGACCGGGCACAAAAACTCAATGCCGATCTTATTGAGACGCAGGATTTTCCGGCCGGAACCAGCCATGCGATCATCGACGGCAGGAAATCAATCACCCTCAACGAAATCGAAGCCGAACGTTACAACCAGTGGGTTGACGCCCTTATTGCCGAAGGAAAATGCGCAGAAGAAATCGCCGAAGAAGCGGCCAAGAAGAAAGAACGGGCTGAGCATGAAATCAAATGCGCAAAATCTATCATTGACAGTGCCGAAACAACCCTACTTAGAAGCGAACGGCTGATGACGAATAAAGAAGCAAAAGCGTGGCAAAAGAACTATAACGACGTCATGAATGAGGGAGACGAAGGTTATGTCCCCAGCATAACCACAGAAGATTCCCTGCGCTATGCGCTGGAAATCCTGAAAAAATACAACGTCATTATCCCGTTGAGCAACAAGCTGAAATCACTGTACGCCCCAGAAATGGCTTGACACTCGCAACATGATACTGCATCATGACTCTGCCTTCGGGCGGTCGGCAGAATAAAACTGCTGTTGGATTGAAACGCAAGAGTGTCATCCGGAAAACCGGATGCGGATTGAAGCATGTAAATGAGTGTGAGTTTAGAAAAGCCGGGGACTTAAAAACCCCGGCTTTTTTATCATTTTTTGACTTCGGCAGTCATTTTTTGCTGGAGATCCTTGACCATGCAGATGTTTTCCAGACAGTCCTTGATATCGTCCAAGTCCTGACTGTCTAGCTCATCCTCGTCCATGATCTTTTCTACTTGTTTGTACATGCAATGCTCGACTTCGTGCAATATCGTTTCGCGCTTCCAATCCATTTTTACTGTCCTCCGTATTTTTTCAGCAAGGCAATAAGTGCGTCCCCATCCTGTTTGTCAAACGTGATAGGGACGCCCATGACCGGCAGGCTGACTGTCGCCTGCTTGTCAAAGGCGTTTTTGATAAACGTCTCTGTCGCCTCGATATTCAGGTTTTTCGATTCGTCCACCAGTCCGAGACCGGCCAGCAACGGGAGATATCCCTCCACGATCTTGTCAAATCTCGCCAAAGTGACAGTGGACGCGCCACCGATAGCCCATTTGAGCAATGAGTTATCGTTCCCGATTGCCGCCAGTACCCGCTGATCGACGAAATCAGCGAGCGCGGCCTGCACACCAGACATGCTGATCGCGCTCATGCTCTCTCCTACTTGTTACGGGTTGTTACGTTGACCGTCCCGGAGATCGGCTGTGTCGCCGGCGCAGTATCGGTCGGGGCCGTCCAGCTGTTATAACGCTGCATGACTTCCGGACAAATGACGCTCTTGGGGATGATGGTCGCCGTGATTGACCCGACAACGTTCTGGAGTGACGCGATTGCGGCCGAGTTCTGGGCGATCCCGCTAGCTGCGGTCTGGGCGACTGTGTCGATTTTGCCGTTCATCTGGCAGCAACAGTTGTCGATCTTGGCTTCGATGAGCTGCTCGCGGAGCAGCGCTTTTTCGGTTTCGCATTTCTGCTGTGCTTCCAGGACGCTGACACGCACCCGATTGTCCGCTGACTCGTTGGAGAGTGGCGTGATAAACGCCATCAGCTCATCTCGGAGAGCCTTGTTTTCGGATCGGGTTGCCTGATACAAAACCGCGTCCTGATTATCGGAGTATTTCTGCGCGGTCAGCTCAGCGATTTTTGCGTCTTTTTCGGCCAAAACGCCCATAGCGGCCATAGCCTGACCACAATTTCCGTTGTTGCCAAAAAGACCGCCAAGGATGCCGCCGTTACCGTTGTTGCCGGCACCCAGCGCCCACAGTCCAGCCAAAGATGTGCCGATGATACCGGTTGTGAGGCCTGCTTTTGCTACACCACTACTTTGTACAGTGGCCATGATTTGCTCCCGTTCGTAACGCTCGCGGCGTTCTAGGGATTACGACAAAAAGAAGGGTAAAAAAGAGGAATGTTTGACGCGCAGCACTCAGGCTGGCTTATTGACATTGCGCAGTTCAACGACTGTCACTCTGTTGATTATTTTACAGCGCGGGCAGCAAATTGCAAGCTCTTCCTGCCGCTTGTTTGCTTTTTCGCAAGAGATAGTTAAATTATTGTATTCAAACAGTTTTTTGTTGCAGTTGTCACACCTTTTCGCTTGCATGGAATGCCTCCGTAAAATAACCTTGGCATGCACGTGCATGACGTGTGCCAAGGCCGAAGGCAGCCGCATCTGCCGGAAGTGGCCGTCTGTCATGGTGACGCATGGCAGACGGTCGCACCGTTATCTGATCGCGTTATACTGGTCGATACACAGATTCAGCTCCCGGATAGCATCATCTCCGTCGGCTGCGATGGCGACAAGATCGTCAGCAGTCTGTGCGTCAAGTTCGGCTCGCGTTTCTCCAGTTGCAGTTCCGGGATTTGAGGACACTGCACCGCCACGGGTGGGGACTGACAGGCGCACAGCGCCAGTACGAATACGGCTGCGCAGCCGGTCGATTTCAGTTTGTGCATTCTTTTTTTCCTTTTCATATTTTTTGGCCAGCGCGTCGTGTTCCGCCTGCATGGCCTGTTCTTTTTTGCGGGCATCCTGTTCGGCTTTCAGGACGACTTCGGCATGGTCTTTTTCCAGTCTGGCGATCCGGTTTCCGCTCCACCAGCCGTTGACGATCCAGCCAAAAAAAATGCCGGTCACAAGACCGGCAAGCAGGATGATCGATTTCGTTTTCAGATTTTCCATTTTTTCAGTTATTCGGTTTTTCCTTATAGCTGGACGGGTTCCTTAAAGCATTTCCGTTCTTTAAATTCCGCCTGTTTGCCTGCGTTGAAGTTATGGACCGGCCTGTGGTACCCCATCACCCGTGTCCAGACCTCACACGGCGTCCGTTTTTCTTGTGGCAATGCCTGTCTTTCCTGTTCCGTCATTTTCTTTTTCCTCCGTCATGCACAGTTCGTATTCCGCCTTTCGGCGGGTCACCAGTCCGGGCAATGTTTTTCCGCCGGCTTTTGTCCAGGACAACAGCGCCTTGCAGGATCCGGCTTTGTCTCCCGCTCTGGCCCGTTTTATGTGGGTCGGTGTGTTACCGGACTTGAGGACGCAAAACCCGTCCTTGACGTCTTTTTTCCCGGGGCCGACATTATAGGCAAACGAGACAAACGCTGCACGCTGGTAAACATCGATGGTTGCCGGCGCGCATCGCTCGACGATGGCGGCGGCTTCGGTCAGATCGTTTTTCAGCCAGCCTTGCCGGGTCGCTTCGTCGTACCATTTCCCGATAATGACGTCCGGCCCGGTATGACCAACTCCGGCAGTCGGGATCCCGACCGGATCGGCGTAACCGACCGGTTTGTCACCCTCGAACCGGATGACGAACGGCATACAGATCGAGATGGCGGCGATTGAGGCGATGGTCAGTTTTTTGAGACGATTGTCCATGTCAGCCACCTTTTTCGATCACGCGGACGATGGCATCCCAAAAACTGGCGACAGCGGTACCGACAGAGCACAAAAAGATCAGCAGGCCGCCGATCCATTTGCCGACTTTGACGGTGCCTTTTCCTGCTTCAAATGCATTGACCAGACCTGCCGTGTTTTTTTCGATTCGATCCAGTTTTTCGTTCTGGGTGCGGTTTTCTGAGATCACGTCATCCAGCTTTTCGTCCAGTCGGTGCATTTTTTCGGTGTGCTCGTTGATTTTGCGTATCAACACGCCATGCGCTTTATGCGGATCATCCGGCAGGTCTTTTTCGTCCATCATTGGTTATCTCTCAATTCCGGCGGCAAATGCCGCCTCTGTAACTCTGATTCGTAGGCCGTCTGGCAGTGGTCTTTCTGGCGGAACAGCCATAAAAAAAGCGCGTCAATGACGCGCCTTGTGATCGCCCAGTGCCTTTTCCTCTCTCGTTGTCGCCATGCACGACAGGACAGTGTTTCGTCCGCCCAGCCGCCACAGCAGGCGTTGACGAACTGGTCGAATGCGATGCCGATCTGCTCGATGCTCATACGATATTGATCTGGATAGCGTCCAGTTCGTCAACAGTCGCAGCGGCTTCGATCTGTGTTCGGTATGTCCACTTGATCTGATACAGGCGCTGGCTGTTCACGACGATTTCCTTGCGCATGGTTTCCAGTTGCGCTTTGGTGACTTCGTGGAACTCGTTGTTGTAATCGCAAAACATCGTCGTGTCCGTGTCGCTCATGACCAGCACCAACCCCTCGATGTTCCGGTTGGCCACTTCATTGGCGTCGATTTCGAAGCCGACCGATGACATGATGTGCGCGTTTTGTGCCGCAGTGTCAAATGCACTGGTCAGCTCAGACAGTTTGGCTTCCCGGGCTTCTTCCAGTGTCGGGACAACCGGTGTATTGATCTCGTCGTATTTCGCTTGCCAGATATCGACGTAAGGCTTGACCTCATTTGTGTAGCTCTTGATGGTCACATTGCTCATCTTGCCGTTTTCGATGATTTCCAACTCGCCCTTTCCATTGTGCCATTGCAGGGCGTGCAGGCCGGACGGCGCCTCGAAATCGCATGACAGTGCGATTCCGTCCACGATGATGGTTTTATCCGACGGGATGACGGTAACGTGTTCTTTCATGGCTTTGTCCTTTGTTGTCAAAGTTTCTGGATGTAACACTTGGCGTAATACGGTGGCAAGGTGCTGACGGTGGCGGAACCGGACAGGCTGTGCGAGTGAGACTGGCTCCCTCCTGTTGCATCTGTATAACCAGACGAATCATTCAAATATCTTGTATATGAAGATGACGAATAATCCGTACTAGAAAGTTTTGATCGCATCGGAAACGTATGCGTATGACTCGGCATCTGATTGACAGACAACGTCGTCGCCCCTGTACTCCCGGACAGATTGACTGCCTGCGATGCACTGCCGCCGGTCGCATTGACGGCATAGTTTCTTCCCGCGCCGACAACGAATTTGTCCCGTAAATCCTCTGTGCCGTTCTCTCCGTTACACAGCGCCCAGCCGTCCGGGATGTTATCGACCGATCCCGACCAAAGGCAGATGATGCCGGATGGAATAGCCTTGCTGCCGTCTGCTCCAAGTACCTCATTGAGATACAGGATCAGTTTGTTTAACGCAACCTTGAAATCGCCCTGTGTAATACTGTTTCCGGTAAATTCCAGAATGTCCGGCAATGTGTTTTCCAGTGCCATGTTTTTCTCCTCAATCAAAAATCATGCGTTCCACATAGGCGTGGTTTCGTCCTTATCCCACATCAACGTATCTTCGTCTGCGTCCCACATGTAATCCGCTCCGGTCGCGTAGGCGATCATGACCCACGGCCCGGTGGCGGTCCCGACACCACGCACGCGGAAATACGTGGCGTTTTCGTAGATGGCTTTGGTTGCAAACGCCGGTGCGGTGGTGTCGCCCGAGCGTGTCCACGTGACCAGATCGGCGCTCTGTTCGATGTCGTAGGATGTCGCCCACGGCGCCGGATTCCAGGACAGCAGTGCCGTACTGACATCGCCCGGCATGGAGCGGACGATCAGACCGGTAATGACCGGCCGCGTCACTTCGCCGGGCAGCTGGCTGTGGACGGTTTCTTCCGGATAGATGCCCTGATCGGCCAGATGCACGGCATCGTCTTCTCCCACCAGTTCGATGGCGACCTTGTACATGCCGGAGGGTTTGCAGGACAAGACCCGAGCCGGTTGTGTCCAGGTTTCCAGCCATCCGAAGGTGCAGTAGGTCGGCTCCATCTCCATGCCGGTCGAGATGGGAAAATCCAGCGCCACATCTGGATCCATGACCACCTGATAATCCGTATCCCCTTTCGTGACCACCACCGGCCCGAACGGAGTACCGTCCCGTCTTCGCAAGGCGATCTGGTGGGTCTGACCGTCCTGCCATGTCATTTTTTCGGAGAGGGTCAGGGTGTTGGTTTCCGCGTCGTATGCCTTGACGACGGATGACTGGCCCCACTGCGGCATGTCGTGCGAGATGTAGCACAGATCGCCCATCACCGGGATGAACCCTTCCATTTCGGTCGTCAGCGATATCGTGCGCCGGCGATACCGGTTGCAGGCGGCCATGTAGATGCCTTCCCGCCAGGCATGTTCCCGGTTGGTCACACCCAGCAATTTGACGGAGACCGGTTCCTCGGCCAGTGAGTCGGGCATTTTGCACAGGACGGTTTTCCACTGCCAGATACGCTCGTCGTAATATTCGATTTCCACCGCGTCCGCCGTCTCGTCGGTCGGCATGAGGTAGTCGATGGCAAACGAGTCTTTCACGATGTTGTTCATGGTGAACATGCCGCTTGGCACCGACTGTTCCTGATCCCGGACGATACGGACCATGCCGCCCTGCCGATATGGCTTCGCCCGGCCAGCTCTCGCAATGGTCTGCAAGGCTTCCCATGTCGTGGATTTCGTGTCGAACACGTAATCGAAGTTATCGCCCCGTTCTGTCCAGACCTGATCCAGTTCGTAGAGGGCTTGCAGGTCGATCTGCCGGTCAGCGAGTTTGCCGCCGTAGTCTGCACGGCAGGCGTCCGCGAAGGCCCAGGCGATGGATCGGGTGGCGACTGTCGCAGCCGACCAGCCGGCATCGGGATGCCAGGTTTTGAGTTTCCGTGTGGCGATGACGTTGATTTTTTTGCTGGTCGTCGATGACAGGTTGTTGGTGGCCCGCATCTTGACCGCCAAAAGCGTCATGCCGTCATAGGTGTTTCCGGCATCGACCAGATAGGCTTTCAGGCCTGTCCAGTCGATTTCATGCCCCGCCGACGTGCTGGTGTCCTTGGTATCTGTCCGTGTGACTCTCACCTCGTAGCGGCCGGCCGTCACGGTGTAGCTGTAACTCCGTCGCTGCGGGGTGGTCGTCGCTGCCGAGATGGTATGTGTTCCCAACACGACCCAGCCGCCGGTTGCGGCTCCGATATCGTCCACGGCTCGCGCCTCGACCCGAAACGTGATGCTTTTGGCGTTCGTGCGTCCCTTGCTGTCGATCAGATACAGGCCGCGGGAACAGACCACGTCAATCGCCAGCCGGTTGGCGGTCGTCCCGGCCGTGTTGGCGGTAAACGGCCCGACGGTTTCGTTGGTTTCCAGTTCTTGTCCGGAGACTTCGTCCGACGTTTCGACGTTGGCTGGAAACAGCGTCAGGGCTTCGCCCGGATTGACGATCTGGGTTTCCACCTCCTCAAAATTGCTGATAGCGGTATCCTCGATCTGGATGTCGGAAATGGTGTATTCGCCCAGACCGATGCAAAACAGCTCGTACAGGTATTGTTCGTTTCCGTTGTATTCGACATACGGCGATGCCGCGAAATCCGGATATCGGCGATGTCTGCCGTACTGCACGGGGATGACTTCGCCGATCCGGGAGGCGTTTCCCTGTGCCGACAGGGAATAGGTCGGAGACGCTTCCGCGGTCGAATAGCCGGACGTGGACAGGGCGGTTTTTTCCGGGATCAGGAGATTGACCAACGCGGAACCGACGAGACCGATGGCGGCGGTAGCGAGATATCCGCCCAAGACCGATCCGGCATAGGTGCTCCCGAAAGCCCATGCTCCGGCTAACGGACCGGCATAAGCGGCAAATGCCATGACGGCGATCATCGCCACGACCCTCAGCGGATTGGAGCCGCCACCGCCTTGTGGCAATACCACAAAATTGACGATGTCCGTTTCTTCCAGTGCCTTGCCCCATTCCTTGCGCAGCAGGGGCTTTCCGTTCAGCAGACAGATGTACGGCAAATCCGTTTCCGGCCGCAGTTCGGCGATGACCGTGCCTGCCAGAACCTGCGCGTGCCGGTAGTCCCGTGACGGCGTGAACGGATTGTAGTGTGTCAGTACGTGAGGCATGTTTTACCCATAAAAAAAAACCGCCCGAAGGCGGTTTGTGTCGTCAACGAATGTCAGTCGATGTTCCGGTATCGCCAGAAGGTCAGTCCCGTCCATCCGTCGAAAGCCAGTGCCTGCCGGTTCTGGAACACGACGCCCATGCCCTGGGCGCAATGCAGGACTTTTCCGCCGTCGATGTCCAGCCACATACCGATATGGACCGGATAGCGATTGCGGCTCATGAGGACCGCACAGCCGTCTTCCGGACGGTCGATCTGTTCCCAGCGCGCCTGTTTTTCGGCATCGACCTTGTGGATGACGTCGCGAATGTCCATGACGTCCACGTCCACAGTCGGGATGGTACGGTCGTAGTGTTTTTCGGAGATTTCCCGGAAAAACAGCCAGCAATCGCGCTGGCCAGCTATCCAGGGCAATCCGATGTACCGGATTACGTCTTTCGGTGTCATTTTTGATTCTTCGTTCTGTTTTTACCATGAGAAGGCACTGCACTCAAAAAACCTTTTATATATGATGGCGGGATATTAAAAATTTCTTTCCCCATTTTCCCGCTGATTTGAATATCTATGCCTTTTTCTTTGTATCTCTCTAAATATCCGCGCGTCACATCAATAGAAAAAATTTCAGCATATGTACAAGTATCTGTATCGCACGACGAAACTTTTCTGTGCAATGATGTAAATTTTAGTTTCTTCCCAGCAGAATCATAAGCTGTATCATAATAACGCCAGCTTTTTCCATATAAATCAATGCCATTTACAGAATAAGACATTTTCCCTAGTCTTGATTTATAAGCAAATAAACTGACTGATTCAATATCTCCGGACTTAAAACTAGGCCCTTTATAAGATTCAGTTTTTTGGAAATTGTCTTTTTCCAATTCGACAGCATCAGATACAGCTTCTTGGTCCGATACATCTACATTTGATGCAGCACAAAAATTAAACAATACAAGCGAAAACAACATAAAACAAAGTCCACTCACAAAACTGCTTTTGCTTCTCATGATCCTCTCCGTAAATTAACAAACAAGAAAGAATCTAAAGCATACTTATGACGTTTGCAAGGACGGAAATTGTTCAAGTGTGTACAAAAATTTCGGAAACGTCCGGTTCGACAGGTCGGCGAATCCGGCCACCAGCGAGATGCTTTTGGGCGTGGCGTTGATCGTGTTGACCTGCATGACCATCGGCGGGTCGTTCTGTGGCCCGCTCGTATCGGACGCCAGATAGAGCCGGTAGATCACGTCGATCTTGTGCCGCGTTCTGACGGCCGCCTCGATGTAGTTCATGATGTCCCGTCCTACGTTGTCGATGGTGATGGTGATTTCCGGTTTTCCGTATTCGTCCATTTCCGGCAGGGTAAGATCAAACGCGTAAGGCACAAACGTGACTTTTTCGCCGGGATTTTCCGGAGCGGAGTCTTCCAGATACGCTTCCAGTTTGACGTTGTCGCGTACCACCCTGAGCGGTTGCGTGAATTTCGGGTGGTTCATTTCGATGGTGAACAAAACGACCTCGCTGGATGGCGCGGACGCATACGCTTCGCGGATCGCTTCTTTCAGGCTGGTATCAGTCAAGGTATTGCTCCAGTTTTTCTTCCGTCATCATCGGCATGTCGTTGATTTCCAGATTGCAGCTTACGAAATAGCAGTCATATCCATACAGGGATACCTGATACGGTTCCGAGAACCGGACACTGGTTTCCACTCGTCCTTCGCCTGATTCGATTGGCATCAAAAACCATGCCGCGCCGTTTTCCAGCTTGTACTTGTACCAGGCTTCTAGGACAGACAGTCTTTCCCGTGTCAGCATCATTCTGAAGGTCAGAGTGGTCGGCATGGTGCTGGCCCGCTGTCTCTGACGCATCGGCCCGACTTCCATTTCCGTCCGAATAAACGCGGTCTGCGGCGTCCAGGAATAGCTGTCCTTGATGATTCGCTCGTAGAGGATTTTCGGCATTATCGCGCTCATTACATCGCTCCTGCTGCACGCCGCATCCCGAACGTCTTGGACATGGTTCTTGATATCATGCCGTCGTTCTGGATATCCTGCGTGACAATTTTGATGATTAAATTCTTGCCGTCGAAATCGGCTGACGTGTCCATGACCTGCTGAGGCGTCCCCTCGTTTTTGTGGCTGATCTGGACGTTGATTCCGTTCGTTCCTCCGAAACTTCCATTCGGAAGAATCTGACCGGACGTGTTCGGCACGAACAATTCTGGCCCTTTTTCTCCGACGATATAGGCGGATTTCCCGGATACCGGACCGCCAGATGCGCGGAACCCGGCCAATATTCCGGAAGAACCGGATGATGACCCGAAAATGGATCCCAGTCCGGATGAAATCTGCTCACCGCCCAATGTAAACAAGGCGTCGAACAGACTTGCCGTCGCCTTTTTGGCATACATCCGGGCGATATCGGAAAGAATCGAATTGACCAGATCGGAAAACGATATCTTTCCTGTCGTGGCGAATTTGACGAAAGCGTCTTCCATGGAAGAAAAAGCGTTTTTCGCCAGATCCCGGATCTGTGTACCTGCGTCTTCGGCTTCGTCTTTGTAGGTTTTCAGGGATTCCGTCAAGGCCAGCCAGGGATCGTTATAAGCGTCATATTTCGCATCCAATAACTGGTTCTGCAAGTCCACCATCTTTCTGGCATTGTCGATGATGGTTTCATCCATGCCAGGAGCCAGTGTTTTTTTCTCCCGTCCTTCGCGGATTTTTTCCTCCGCCTCGAACATGATCTGATTGGCAACAGTCAGTTTTTCTGCTTCACGCGTGGACAGGCCGATTTTCTGGATTTCCAGATCGTACTGGTTGATCAGGGACCGTTTGTTCGCCTCGTATGATTTTTCGTATTCTTTTGCAAATTGCCTCTGCTTGGCTTCCAGTTCGACCACTTCCAGCCGGTCGATCAGTGCTTTCGCTTCGGCCTTGTGCGCTTCGGTGAGCTTTTTCTTACTGCTGGCCGCCTCGTTATCCAGTTTGATCCGCAGTTTCTCCGCCTCGGTGACAGCATCGCCAGTACGGATCTGCAATTCGTAGGCCGCAATCTGCTGTTTGATCGACGCCGTCAGACTGTCATATGCGGACTGTTCCGGATTGGTCTTTTTCGTGTCTTTTTTCTTGTACGCCTCATGCAGTTTATTGACCGCATCGGTTTCTTTCCGGATCCGTTCTCCGGTGGCTTTCGCCGCAGCGCCTTCTTCCGATTGCTGGCGTTTCAGCGTCTCGATACGTTCTTCAGCCGCTTTTCTCTGCTCGTCGCTGTAAGCGCCATAATTGGCATACATGGCATCCAGCGCAGCGTTGGCTTCGGCCAGCTGCTTTTCCATCGCACTGCTTCTGCCGATATCCATGATCGCGTTTTTGACCTCGATCAGGACGGTTTTGACGCTCGTCCATGCCTGCTCAATCGCACCGGTATTCTCCAGGATTTGCGGCAAACGCTCATCCATTGCTTTGGTGTACGTTTCAAACGCAAGCTGTACCGCTTCGTGTGTTTTTCCCTGCTTTTGCAGCGCAACGATCTGTTTATAGATATCCGCCGTCAAGAAATTGTAACGTTCATTGAGTTTGTATATTCCTTCTGCTGGATCTTCGGCCACCTTTTCAAACTGTTCGGCCAGTTTTTCAACAGACTGCCCGGTTACTTGCGCCCCGCTCACAAGACCTTTTAAGGACGCACTAATCTGATCGCCGCTCAGTTTTCCGGAAGCGGCCAGCGCCTCGACAGCCTCTTGCGCAGCGCCATACTGTCCGGTCATGCTGCCGACATCACGCCCCAGCTCGATGATCTGGCTGGCCGTCATGCCCGCGGCATTGCCGGTCGCAATCAGCGATTTCGCTATTCTGTCCTGCTGGTCTGCTCCCTCCTTGATCAGATAGGTCAATCCGGCCACCGCAGCCCCGGCGACTGTCAGCGGCGTAACGAGTGACATGATCTGTGTCGCCAGCGCTTTTGCCGCCGGAACCACACCACCGAACATGTCTTTCAATTGGCCGCCCTGCTGCATCAAGACAGTCAGCGGACGCTGTCCGCCTTGCAGGGACACCACAATATCGGTCATCTGTGCCGGCACACCTCGCATGGCAGCCGCAAGCTGTTTCTGGGACATGCCCAGTTTGTTGACTACCGGATCGGTAGCTGCCATTGCCTCTTTCGCCAGCTTCTGTTTACGGGTCGCTTCATCCAGCTGTCTGAGGTAGGGTTCCAGGGCAATGACATTCGCGCCCCGCTGATTGGCCAGCGTCCGGAAATATTCAGAGCTGGATTTCGAGCCGGCTTCCATCGATGCCGTCGTTCTCTGGATGGACGAGATCAGGTTTTTGGTCGTCCTGTCGAGCGACTCGGTGGCCTTGCTTCCGCCATCGCCAATAGCATCCAGCCCGCTTGAGGCGGTTTGTCCTGCCGCTCTGGCCGTATCAGCCAGATTGTTCAGGCTTCGTTTAACATTATTGATCCCCGCTTCGGCGCCGCTGGAATCAACGGCAAACCCGAGCGTGGCTGTTTCGTTATATGCCATGTTTATTTCCGTTTTTTATTCTGTTCGGCCAGTACGGCACTCTCCATGATTTGCAGTGCCGCAAATACATCGTTCCGGTCTTTTTTCGGGATCCCGACACGCTTCCAGATTTCCGGCAGGACACCATAATCCAGGCCGGTCGCCTCAGATCCCGATACGCCGCATGTCCTGTACCGCCACTGCGTCTGCATGGACAGAAAGACATGCAGCGCCTGCACGTTGTCCGGCCAGATCAAAAAATCATCCTGTGCCACATCGTCCAGTGTCAGCCCGAACGGCGCCAGATCGTCAGCGCTGGTTTCCGGCTGACACAGATACAATGCAGCGTCAATCAGTTTTTTTCGCGTTGCCCTGTCAGCGCCTTGAGGTATGTCTGCGTTATCGCCATAGCCGCGCCATGATAGTTTTCGATCATCTGCGTGACAGTATCGACGTTAAACGGGTCTTCCAGATCCCATCCGCAAGCGATTTCCATGACCAGATCAACGTCCGACATGGATTTCGAGCGCTCGATCAGATCGTTAAGGTCACGCTTTGTCTTGTGGCGAAAAACAAAAACCACGTCGGCCACTTTTTCTCCGGGTACCGGAACAGGTACCGGAAAACGGAATGTCGGATTCGGATCGAGAGAAAATTTTTTCATGTGTCACTCCAAAAAAATGGCCAGCACACTGGCTGGCCATATACGGGGAAATAAAACGTTTTTTATACCGCATAACGAATCGGCGGTTTGACCAGAGACATGGTCGCCGTGACCGTCATGATCTCGCCCTTCTGAGTGGACGGCGTCTCGTTAAACGAAATGTAACAGTTGTACAGGATTTCGGATTTGTCCGGCATCCGGAAAATGACTGCGCATTTGTTACGCGAATCAGAAGCCTTTCTCAGGGCAACGTATCCCGGAAGAGACGGATCATCGCCAATCGTCAGCGTCATGGATTGAGCCGATGTTGTCGTCGGCATTTGCGAATCGAAATCATCTTCCAGGAACGAAAACGTCGTAAACTGCATTTCTCCGCCGGACGTGGACAGATCCGTCACCTGCTGGATCTGTGTCCAGCTGGCGATTTTCCGGACAGACCCCAGACCGGAACCTTCTGGATAGACATCTGTGTCCGTTGTGTCCAGTCCTTCCAGCTCGAATGTGGAATCTGTGACTTCGCCGACACGCACAACACGGTCATTGATCCTGTTCCAACCGGATGTCAGCTCGATGTAATCTCCTTTGGCCAAACCATGACTGGATGCCGTAACAACAGGTGGATTGGCGTTGGTAATTTCGCTAAATTCGATTTTGTTTTCGTAGGATGATGCAATTGAAAAGATCGCACCATTCGGCAATTTGACTCCCATCATTTCCCCCATAAAAAAACCGCCCGAAGGCGGCTCTCGTTAAAAAAATTATTTCTTACTCTTCTCGCTTCTGCTCTTCTTGCACCTGCTCGTATTCTTCCTGTGTGATTTCAGACCACCCGTCAGAGGTCTCTCCTTCGCGCAGCAAAACGGCGGACGTGTATGTGTTATCCTTCTTCAGGATGTATCCCTCGTCAGCCTTCAACATATAGATCGTTTTAACCTGCATAAGCACCCCTTTCAAAGATCAAAATACACCGTTGCGTTTCCTGCCCCTCTGCCCCACAGTGTGGGATATCCTTCGGTTGCTTCGATGGCAGCTTGATTAGCTGCTCCGAAGTGAATTTCTGTTAAAGCAGAACAACCACTGAAAATGGTCTTGTGCGCCCCAACAGAAATCGTACCTGTATATGCAGGAGACTTATCAATAACTGACAGCTTCGGAAAATCTATTCGTTGTAGCTTATCATTACCAACGAAAGTGCCGTCTGACGAGGAACTAGCTGTGCAGTAAATAGCGGTTAACTCCGGAAACGACAATGCAGTACATTTTCCGGAGCTTCCAATAACAGAGTGAAACTGGCTTCCGCCATTAGCCCAAGATGTGTGCGTATCGCTGCCGATCTGTGTCAGCGCAGGAAAATGAAGTGCTGTAAGACCAGAAATATTCTCAAAAGCGCTCCGGAAGGCATCACCCCCGGTTACTGTCAAAAGTGAAGGAAAACTAACCTCAGTGAGCCCCTTAGATAGGGAAAACGCAGCTTGAAAAGCGTTACTACCAGATACATGCTTTAACTTTGGAAATGATATGCTCTTCACACCGCCATTCCACGAACAAAAATAATAGAGTGCATATGCTCCCGTCACCTTTTCTAAATCCGGGAAAGAAACAGACTTAACCCTTCCGTTGTTTTTAATATAAAACTGATACTGAAGTACACGGGTATCAAGGTCTTTTACTCCGCTGAACACTACATCTACTGCATCACTGGTTGGTATAAAGGTCAGCTTACCGCTTGTGTCTACAGTGCCGACCCAAAAGTCATAGTTAGCACCAAACCTACCGACGGAACCAGAATCCATTGTTCCGGTGATCTGCGCTCCGGTCTTGTCATGAGCAGTCACACCTTTAGCCAACGTATCTGGGGCTACGGTATCTGCTGTCAGGTCGAGGAGCGTCTCTTCTCCCAACACAACCTTGTTGATCGCCATTGTCAGGATCCTATCGTAGCAGTCTGTCCTCCAGCCGAATTGTCGGACAGAGTGTAAGAAATAGCCTCAATTGTCACTGTCGCAAGATAATCGTAACCCTCGTCAGGTTGCACGGTCTGTGCTGTTGTCTTTGGCGTGACGGTTTTTGTCTGAGCGGTTATCGATTCGCCAGAATAACTCCCGGTCACTCCCAGTATCTCGACCCCGGACTTGATATTTCCTGCGATGATCTTCTGCTTTTCTGCCGCCGCGATGCCCACTTTACCGGAACCATCATGAAAACCGAGCGGGACGGGGAAATTTCCGTCAACTGCCGAGATTTCGCCTGATATCGAGCCATTGTTCGGCATTGTCCCTGTCAGCTTCGTCCCACGAGCGTAAGCTGTTTTCGTAGCCAGTATTTCAGCGACGCCAGCTGTGGCGTCCTGCGTGTCAGCATCGTATGTACATGTCCCGATGATCTCTGTACCAGACTTATCGTGAGCTTTCGCCCCTGATAAGAGTGTATCTTCTGTCACGGTGTCACCTGTCAGATCGATCAGGACGTCCGAGCCGAAAATGATTTTATTGATTGCCATTGTTTTCTCCGATAACGAAAGTGGTACCACTATCATTCGACACGGCATAGGTCGGGATAGCTGTAATTGTCACGTCGTCCCCCATTCTCTTTCCCTTCGTTTTTAATACCTGTCCGATTGTTGACGGGATGACGAGGTAGTCTCCGGTATAGTTTTCGCCTGCGTCCGACTGCTGCGGGTCGAGGTCCCATATCAAAAAATCCTGCATAGCACCACGCATCCCCGTATCGTCATCCCATGTGGACTGTGCCCCCAGTACCGGGGTGGCGCAAAACGGTTTCTGCACCAGGATATCTTCGACTGCCCGGATCAGGTTCATGGCTTCTTCGCGGGTATCCGCCCACACCGTAATCTGCATGCGTGCGTTCTTCCTGTCTGCCGGGACGGCTTCCAGGTAATTGACAACTGTTCCGCCGACCTGTTGGTATATACAGAAGGGTTTTTCCGTATCCATTGGTGCGACATCCGGAAAAACACGATCGCCAAACAGCGTCGCCAATGCCTTAACCAGCGCCTTTTCCATTAAAAACTTCTCCGATCAGTTCGTTCAGTTTTTTCCTTGACGTTTCCAGCGCCTCTTTCGACTTTGCGTCAAATGTCGGACGGATATAGGGATGGGCAGGTGTAAAGTGCGTTTTTCCCTTGTCCCAATGTCCGAACTCGACCAGATGCCAATGTGGCGCCTTCTTCGTATTCGGTCCGATCCTGTACAGCGCACGATTTTTTCCGGATGTATCCTTGTCCCACCAGTAATAGATCGACTTTTTCAGTTGTCCGGGCGGTTTCCTTTTTTTACCGGTTTTGTATTTCTCGTCACGTACAGGGGCACGTAATACCATCTCGTCGTACATGATTTTTGCGCCGGCCCCGGCCGCTTTCCGGATAATGGATTCTTCCGGACGCGAATGGTCGACAAGGGCATCCAGTTTCTTTTCAACGGACGAAAAATCAAAATCGATCTTGACACTGTTCCGTCTTCGCGTTGCCATCACGTCACCCGTCTGACGGCCAGATCGATACTGTCCAGCGCCGGGAGCACGGCCACGATGTCATACGGCTCGTCATCAAAGATTACCCGCATATCCGTCGTGACCGCCCTTTTCCGGATCCGGATACTGGCATCGGCAGAGGCTGTTTCCTTGTCCGCGGCAATAAATTCTTTGCCGCTTGAAAACCGGACATCCGCCCAGACAGTGGCCACATCTGTCCAGTTATCGGCCGGCTGGCCGAAATCGTCTCTGACAGGCGTATTACGCTGGATCGTCACCCGATAACGCATTTTTCCGATCCTCATGATCTGAGCTCCTTGTAAGGATCAAGCAGAAACGCAATCGTCCTGTTGACGTGCATTTCCTGCCCGACCGTCATGGATTCCCTGTTTTCGTACAGGTTGCCGACAATCAGCAGGACAGCGCTCTGCACTGCATCCGGAAAGACCTCGAAAGGCGCTTCCCGGTCACAGTATTTGTTGACGCTGTCCTCCGCCGAATCGATAAATACCTGTATCAGCGCATCCTCATCGTCATGCTCGACCCGCAGATGCGCCTTGGCCAATTCCAGCGGGGTCAGAGACATAATCAGTCTCCCTTACCGTCACTTGTACTACTATCGGAACCACCACTACTTTTTACAAGCGGCAAACTGACGATGGCGCTCGGGTAATAGACCGCCAATGCCAGACGTTCTTCCGCCCGGATCGTGATCATGTTCTTGACGAAATTGTCCTGATCCTGATCCGCGATATCGATCGTCGCTGTCTGGCGGTCGAATACCTGCGCGGCCAGCGCAAAAGATCCGACCAGCGCCGTTCCTTCCGTGACGGCAGTCGTTTCGACGACGCGCATGCCCCACGGCATCGGTACAGTGGCCGATTCTGGGTTTGAGAACAAATAACGCCCGATCGTGTCTTTCAGCTTGCGCAGCTCGTTGGTGTCCTTGGGATGCATGTAGATCCCGTTGGCCGGAAAACCGGTCAGCCAGACTTGCAGGATGGCATCGGCGATTCGGTCCAGCTTGTTCGTGGACGATGTAGCAAGCGTTTCGTCAAATGCCGTTGCATATTTCGTCAAACCTTTCAGGTTGGCTCCGGTTCCGTCACCGTTCATGAGCTGATTGTCTTCGACTTGCGCCAGACCATACAGCATTCGTGCATCGATATAACTCTGCAACTGGGATGCATCATCAAGGATCTGCCGGGATGCCGGGATCCAGTGCGCCAGGGTTTTGACGGTGGTCGAATCCTGTTCGAACTCAATGACGGATTCCGGTTTTTTCGTATTTTCTGCAACCGCTGCAGCATTGTTCGTAAACGTTTTTTCGCGGACGAACTCGACGGCATTGGACGATGTTGTACCAGCGGCCAGCAGATCACGGACGCGCAGTGGCAGCTGGCCCGGCATCTTGATACCCGGCAGGCGCTGCGGTTCGACAAGCACGCCTCCACCGTTGTCCGTCGTCAGCGCCCCGAGTACGACTGGAATATTGCCGGTCCGTCCCCGGAAACCGCCTGTCTGGAATGCCTTGAACTGGTCAGACTCGATGACCTGTTGTCCAAGGGAACGGGCAGCAGGAGCGCTACCGGCCGGACGGGCCGATTTCTGCATCAGGTCCGTCAGCCTGGCGTTCAGTCCTTCGATTTCTTTTGAGATGGACGCAATAGCGTTTTTCTGCTCGTCGGTCGCTTTTCCGAACGCGGCTATTGATTCGTCGTGTTTCATGCGCCACGTGTTAAGCTCACCCATTTTATCGGTGACCGATTTGGTGATATCGGCCGCGAGCTGCTTGATGGTTTCTTCCGGTGTCATATTTCAAAACTCCATTTTCAGGTTATCAATCGATTGCCTCATCCCGGCCAGGGCCGAAACGATGTTTTCACGCGATGCTTTCTGTTTTCCGAAAAACCGCATCGAAATGTTTTCCGGGATGCTGGCGTATCGGCCAACGTCAAAACTGGCGGCCAGCTCGACCGGACTGCCCAGCACATCCGCATATCCCAGTGCATAGGCTTCCGCCCCTGTCATCCAGGTCGTCTTGTCCATCGCCGCCAGTACATCATCTTCCGACTGCCCGCTCTTGCCGGCATAGATCGCGACCATGTTGGCCGTGATCTTGTCGAGTACCTCGGCCTGGTCTCTCATCGCGTCAGCCGTCCCCAGTACGCCGCCAAACGGTTTGTGGATCATCATCATGGCGTTTTCCGGCATGATGACTGTATCCCCTGCCAGCGCGATGACGCTTGCCATGGATGCAGCAATCCCGTCGATATATGTCCTGACTTTTCCGCGATGGCTTTTCAGCATGTTGTAAATGGCGATGCCGTCAAAAACATGACCGCCCGGGCTATTGATATGGACATCGACTTCCTTGTCGTCTCCGGCGATATCTTTCAGGTCCTTGTAAAAGTCACTGGCACTGACGCCCCACCCGCCGATTTCGTCGTCGATACGCACAACCGCCCGTTTTCCTGACGAGTCGCCTCGCATCGAGTACCATTTCTTACTCATTCACTCCTCCTCTTATCGCGTTCTGGATCGTCGTCAGATTGGACTCGATGGTGTAAACATCGCCGCCATCGTACGGATCCATGTTTTCCTTTTCCCGCACTTCGTTCCGGCTGCGGATGCCGTTTCTGACATCCATCGCATTGACTTCGGCACGGGTTTTCGAGTCGGCCCGCAGCAGGGCCTCATAGTTCCGGCGGATAAAAAAACGCCGACGTTCAGTCGGCGATAAAAGACATTTTTCGACGGCCTGTTCTTCCCGTCGTATTCGCGGCAACAGGGCATACGTCAGAAAGGCCAGATTCTGCTGTTCCATGCCGGTTCCCCAGCTGGTCGATTTTTCGGTATAGCCCACCAGATAGGGCGGCACACCATACCACCGGCAGATTTCCTCGACAGCCCAACTTCGGGACGCCAGCAGCTGGGCGTCTTCTGGATTGATCTGTACCGCGGAAAAGCTCTCGCCCAGCGCCGTGACCAGAATGCCGCCGTTGCGGTCATTCTTGAATTTCTCGATCCGCTCATAAGCCTGATCGCGCTGTTCCT
>ERZ1024469.2-NODE-2-length-54184-cov-23.561307_pt1 | contig 54184 bp, 89 predicted proteins | sample MGYA00520803_ERZ1024469 | MGnify/ENA primary metagenome ERZ1024469 (study PRJEB33242, sample SAMEA3444308) | Homo sapiens | biome: Host associated; feature: Gastrointestinal tract; material: Stool | place: Uganda | collected 2011-01-01 ... | reverse complement strand
ATTCTTCAATTCTTGTCATATTGTTTCCTTCCTTTCGTTTGGTGCTTGGTTTCTTAACTTGGTTATAGTATAACGCTATCGTTATATTATTGCAAGACGGAATAATGCATAAATATATAACGATATCTTTATATTTTTATTGTGCAATATGTATAAAGCTGTCTTTATATGCTGTTTTCCTTCTATATTATATAGTAGCGTTATAATAACGATATCTTTATAAAAGCATTGACATATATATATAGTAGCGTTATAATAACGATATCTTTATATAGGAAGGTGGCGTTATTATGGCAACAAAGGCAATTATAGGAGTCGTAACAATGACACCAGCGCAGGCGCGCAGAGCTGAAAAGGATTTTATAGTAAAAGAAGCATAAGAAAGGGAAAAGGTGGTAAATATGAGCAAATGGAATAATATTTTTGATGATGGCGATATGGTTTTTGTACATTTTCACGACGCAAACGGAAAGGAATTTCGCACAGATGATTTTAATCATCCGCATCCTGTATTTGAAGAAAACGGAACTAAGGGAATATATTTCTACGATTCTTTTGAGGGTAAAAACGTATTCACACCGTTTGACGCCTTCGCCGCCTCTGTTACTTTTACAAGATGTTTATAATGTCGAAACCGCCCGCGTGGCGGTCTTGCATAGGCTGGCAACCTTGCAACTGATGAGACAAGCCGGATAAACGAAAGCGAGGTTTTGAACATGGAAAAATATATTATGGTTGTAACAGATGAACAGATAGAAAGAAGCAAGGCACGCAGAAAAGCTGTTGAATCGTTGGAATATAACCCAATGTGCTACAACTGCAAGAACTTTGGGAAGTCCTGCAAAGGATCAACAAACAAAATATATAGCGGATGTGTCTATAAAGAGGTTGACAAGTCGAAAAAATCCATATATGCACAGATTTTGGAACAAGTGAAATAGTCGAAACGGTGGAACGTTCCACCGTCTGCAGGAACTGCCCCACCTGCACCGATGAGACAGGGCGAACAATGAAAGGATGGTTGATTTTATGAGAATTGAAACAGAAGAACAAAAGAAAAGTAGAATTTTCGAGCATTACAAGCAGTATATAAAAAAGCCAGTAAATAAAGGCGGATGTATTCGGTTTATAGTGATAGAATATGTATGTAGATTTGCAGATATCAACGCTTTCAAAATGGGTGCAGAGCTAAAAAAGGATGGATATATCATTGCTTTTGATGATTCTAGCATATCCGAGCGCGAAAACGAACGGAAAAGAAAAGCAGTTGAAAAAATCGCATAATAGGCAAGTGCAAACGGTGCAGCTTTCCGGGGTTCGAGTCCCCGGCTTGCTTTTACCCGGATAACCGAGTAAAATTAAAAAATAGGAGGAATAAGAGCATGACAATAATTGGAAAAATGAGAAAAGACGGATACCCAAAGATTATAAAAGGGAACGGAGGATATAGAGCATATTTGAAAGATATACAACCTTTAGGCGGTGGCGATTATATGGCTGTATATCGCTATCCCGGTGGGGAATGCTGCCACAGCTTAGAAGAAATACAAAAATGCTTTGAAATCATCGAACAATAGCCGGACTAATCCGGCTTTTTGCCGTACCTTGACAATTTGACAATATAGGCATATTATAGCCATAATTATATCTATAAGTGTATTTATATGCCTTTCATTGCTTGCGTGGCTCTGTGGGCGTTGTACGCGTTCACAGGCGCAAATATTCGCTTGCTTTAGCCTTTAATTTGTGCGCTCTGAAATTTTGCAACCACGCCCGGATAGATCAGCAAGAAAGACACCCGGAGAAGTGCGCCCGGATTCCATCTACCAATCATTGCGGAAGATCAGGGCACCCAAACCGGCGCAGCGGTATATCTGGAATTTTTGCAATATGCCAGCGATCCGCAAAAGATCAGCACAAACGATCAGCACGAGCCCGGACAGGCCCCGGAATAGATCGCCCAAGATCAGCCGACAGGTGGAGATCAAAAAACAGGCATTGAAATTGTGAAATCGTGAAATTTCCGGCCAAAATCTGTGAAAAAATTTTTTGATGGTCATGGGAATATTTAGGAAACATAGGGGCGTTCAAATTCTGCTGGACTAAAATTTAGAAAATCGAAATTTTTTTGAAAAAATTCTGAAAATTATTTTTCTTTGGTCGTGGCAATTTCCTATAACATAGGGGGATATTAAATTCTCGTAGACCCATCCGACACATTTTGAAATCCAAATATCAAAGATTTTGCAGAATAATCGCATTTCCCCAACTCTTCTATCAACTTATCACGCGTCATTTCCGGATTTGTCCGGCGAACATATTTAAGCATTTCATCTATTTTATCCATATCTTTTCTCCAATACATTGTGTAAAATATCATCGGCAAGGTATATAATATCTCTACCATAAAGAGACATAAAATCTGCAATTATCTCTTCTGTCGGCATATCAATATGGCAATCATGAGAGAACGAATAGCAATGCACTAATTCGTGGCATAGCACCTTGTTCGTCATATAATCAGACATACCTCTTGCAATGCTAACCGTCTTGCTATTGCCGTCGGTAACGCCTAACGTATATACGCCATCCGACCGGCGCAATTTTTCGCTATTCGGACGTACAAATTGCAATATCCAATTTTCTTCGTTGATTGTAAATACCATGTTTATACCTCAAATAAGGCTATGAGCATTACACCCATAGCCTGTGTAAATTACATCTTGCTTACAAGCGTTGTGAGCTTTGACTTCGCCATGTTCATTTCTTCCTGTGACATACCGGACATTAAGTCGGTAATGTCTGCTGAAAGCTCCTTCATGTACTTTTCAAGTTCACGCATCTTTGCTTCCTTGTCCTGTGGTGTATTTGCACGGTGCATTTCCTTTGTCTCTGTGTAATTACGCTTTGCGCGGTCGTAATTGCTTTCGCTCATTTTTACATCGTGCATACCGGTCCCACGACCATCAATGCCTGTTTCTGTAAAGTACATACGATCTCTCGTGTATTTATCCATATCACGATACATTTCCGGTGTCATGTGGTAATACGGTTCACTATATCCACGCTGATATGTTCCGTGCCCTTTTGGTGCAAATCTGCCATCAGCGTATCTGTAATGATCGTAGAATCTGCGTTCCGGGTAATCTTCGTACCGTTCAAGCATACGCATAATATCCTCGTCATCATCCAGCTTTTCCATAGCTTCAACAATTCTATAATCTTTGTCAAAACAAGCTATGTTTTTGGCAATTTCCGTAAAGTCTTTTAAATCGTCAAGGTTCTGCCCTTCAAAGCTATCTAATCCGATTGCTTCGACTTTAGCCTTGACACTTTCCATAATCTGTTTAGCCCATTTATGCATAATATCAAGCCTCCCTTACTACAATCAAATTGCTGTTCTGCGTTTGAATAGCCTGTGTCGAAGTATTCTGCACCGCTACTGTACTGCAACATCCACAAGGTACGTCGATATATGCTTGCGCTGATACATTGAACAGATTTTCTACTGCTGCCGGTGTAACAACCATTCTTGTTGATTGTAAAGGCTCGCCATCTACCGCAAGCGCAAGTGAGATGGCTTCTACCGTACCGCCTGTTGGAATCTGAATGTTGCCGGAATACGATGCAAGAAATCTCGCTCTGCATTGATTTGTGATTCCTCTCAACTTGACAATTCCGCTTCCCTGTCTATGAATAATGCATTTGCTACCGCTTACCGGTGTTTCTGTCAAAGCAACATCTTCTCCGGCGACAACAGTCTGCAATGCAATTCCTGTAAATTCTGCCATAATAATATACCTCCTTACTTCAATTCACTTATTGACTTTGAGACATTGGCTTCAGAATCTCCTTTACCTGATTTAAGAGTTTCAACCAAAGTCTCCATATAATCTTTTTTTGAAAGCTTATCTATAGTTTCCGTGATTTCGGAAACAGTTTTAAGCTCATTTACACTAAGTTTTTCGAAATCAATCTTTTTGATCGCTTCGATAAATTTCTCTTTGATTTCGTCCATGTTGTTACCTACCTATCCATAAAATAAAGGGCAAACATTATAGTCTGCCCTTGGTGTTTATAAGTAATACTGCATAGCAGACATAATTGAGTTAAACTCAATTAAGATACTCAATTATTTTGTTGTAATTAGCATCCGCAACTCTGATTACATCCGCATCCATAAGCGTACGCATTTGGATTTGGAACGACATATGCCGGGACTGCAGTCGGATTTACAGAATTGACGATCTGCTGTGTCTGTGCCGTCATTGCAGTAGTCAGAAGTGCATTCTGTCTGTCTTGTGAAGCAGAAAGTTCAAGCTTCTGTACCTTATCTCTCAAATCCGCATTTTCTTTTGCACATAAGTAGTCAAGAATTGCTCTTGTTCCTGCCTGCTGGCTGTCGATAATATCTCTTGTGTTGTTATTCATTGCATTCTGCAATGCGCAAGTGTTGGTTGCCATATTGTAGTTAACGCCCTGAATAGCTTCACGAGTTTCACAGCAACAATTTGCAAGCTGTGTCTGCAATGCATTTGTGTTCTGCATATTAGCGATTGTATCAGCGTTGATTGACTGCTGGATGCCATAGCCTGTCTGCATGATATTGGTGTTGATTCCGTTGAAACCTGTAAGCATACTGTTGTTTACAGCATAGAATCCGTCACACAGACCGTTTGTGATTCCGTCCAGTTTGCTGATAACTGCCTGATTGTCAAATCCTCTCTGAATTGCTGCATCTGTATAACCATTTCCGGCACCGTTACCGCCCCAGCCATTATTGCCGAAGCCTCCCCATCCGAAAATTAAGAGAATGACAATCCACCATGCTCCATTGCCCCACATACCATCATTGTCTCTGTTGTTGCCTGTTACTGCCGCAATGTCGGCAAGGCTTACTCCGTTACTAAACATATTAGTTTACCTCCATTTGTTTATTTACAAATAGGGAACCTTGGTTTTTACTCTGTCCGGACAAAACCCTAATATGTACTAGATTTATCTAAACATTTGATTTATGTCGTTCATGCTGATTCCATTTTCGCCCATAAAGTTATTAAGCGTTTGCTCCACTCCAGCCATATTGCCGGATTGAATATTTTGCAAAATGCTACTTGCCATCTGGTTTCCTTGACTTGCCGCATTTTGAAGGCTTTGCATAGCCGCCTGTTGCGGATTTTTGATTGCTTTTAATTTATTTATTGCCTGCATAATTCCTTGATTCATCATAAAACCACCATCCTATTACTTTTTATGACTAATCTATGACTAAACTTGGACTAATCTTGACTAACTTTTGTTCTTGCATTAGTCTTAGTCAAAGATTTCTCGTCAATTTTCTTTTCAAGTTCTTCCATCTTCGAAAACAATGTGTCAAAGTGCTTGTTAAATATCTCTGTGGCTTCGTCTGATAGCCCTATTTTCAATTTTTCTGTATCTTGTGATAACTTGTTAGGGTTATCATTTTGAATAGGCTTAAAAACCATTGTAGAGATTGTTCCATCTGCGCTCCATTGCTTTGCATAAATTTCCGAAAGGTCACTCTTAGGGAAAAATGCCACCGATCCATTCATTGGTACATCATTTGCGACGATCATATCCTGTGACTGAACAACCTTACCGAATATTCCTTGTTGCATCTGCTCCGGCTGTTGTGGCTGCTGGAATCTCTGAATGTTCTGCATAGGGTTATATGCCGGTTGATATGATTGATACTGCGGCACATAACTATTCACCTGTGGCATCTGATACGGATTCATCTGCATTTTGCTTTTCCTCCTCGTCTATAATGCTTTCGATCGCGTGAACGACCGCCGATTGTGTATTTAAGTCCAGCGTCATAATTGCTGGATGTGAAAATATTTTTGTTAAAATCTCGTCCGTAAACATAGATAATCACTCCTTTATGATTTAATTTTGGCATAAAAAAAGACGGAATATCCGTCAGTTTTCCTTCATAAAACCTTTAGATTTCCGTCACAAAATAAAAAAAGATGCAAAACGCATCATTCTCTTAAAAGTGTTACCATATTCAAAAAGTGTTACCTTTGGTGTTACCTTTCGATTTTATGGAGAAAAATAAGCGACATACAATTTTCTCCTTTCCTAGTAAAATCAAGGCTTCCCAAGGATTTTCGTTTAATTAAAAAAGTAGCGGAAGGGGGATTTGAACCCTTTCACTATTCCTTTATATCCGCATAAATGCTACGTTTTTCAAGATTTCAAAGTGTTACCCGTGTTACCTTTTCGGCACAAGGCATTCATAACAAGCTCTTTTACTTCATCTCTTCCGTGATTGTTGAAGTAATAATATTTCTTCGTTGTCTCTATGTCCTCATGCCCCATTTGATTCTCAATTACGCTGTCAGGAACGTGTGCATCAATCAACTTCGTCGAATACGTTTTTCGTATTTTGTGAAGTGATCTCTGTTTTATTCCCAATTTGTTGCACATCCGGTATAATTTCCTTGAAAACAAATATCCTTTAATTCGCTGTCCGTCCTTAAAGAACAAATAATCGTTAAACGGATTCAATGCTCGAATACGTTTAATAATCATTTTTGCCTCCGGTGTCAAATACACAGTTCTGTAACCAGCTTTTGTTTTAGGTGCATCACGTATATCAAAAACATAATTTCCATCTTCATCACGATATCTAATCTCCGTCTTAGTGATTGATATGGAATCTTCTTTTACATCTTTCCACATGAGCGCGGATAATTCTCCAGACCTTAGACCGGTTTGGAATGTAAGCAAAATTCCAAGTCCAAGCAAAGAATCATGCTCTGCATTTATACACCATTCGATCTTCGCTTCTTCGGAATCTGTAAAAACTTGTTCTTCGCTTGAAGTGTAGTTTTTTTTGAATGATTTATCAGAAATCTCCAAATCTCCAATAAACGAAGTAATGCTTATCGAAGTAAGTCCTCGCTTTTTGCCACGCTTGAATATTCCGTTTATGAGCGTTCTAAGATTTCCCCATGCTTTTGATGTAAGCTGTTTTTCTTTTATTGTTGTCCTGATAAAATCTTCCAGATCATCTTCTGTGATATATCTGAATTTTATCTGTGCAATATGAGAATTTTTAATATATTTAATAAAATCTGTTTTGTATCTATCTGCTGTTTGCTTTTCTATTTCTCCGTATTTAAGCTTTCTATCTAACCATTCATCAAATACGTCATCTATATAAGGCTCGTTTTCTTGTTCCTTATAAAACTGAACAATAGCATCATTCAATGCCTGTTCTGTTGTTCTCTTTATCAACCTCTTTCCTCTGCTATATTTTTCGTCTGGCAGATATGTATAAAACTTTCCGTCTTTACTCTGCCAGATGCTATAATTGTGATTTTCAATGTACCGATTTCTTTCGTTCATTTCAATCTTTTGTTGTATGTCGCTTACGTCGATAATACCATTTTCAATAGCGAAATTCAACAATTCTTTGTCGGAAAGTTCCATGCAGACACCTCCTTCCATTTACGTTTTATTTCTCGGACAGTTCTCTCAACTGTGCTTACAGATATGCTTAATTTGTACGAAACTTCCTTCTGTGTGCTTCCCCGGCACAACATTCTAAAAATCTGTTCTTCTTCGTCCGTAAAGTTTGCTTTAGTAAGAATCCCCTCAATTTCCGGCTTAGTAAGTCTACTAAACTTCATAAGCCATTTCTCCTTTAATATTTAATAAATAATGCCTTGTTACTCTTTCTTAGATAGTCTCTGTTTGCTTTCTTTGCTTTTTCGCAATTCATCTGATAGTGAATTTCGCAAATTTTATATCCGTCTTTAACAGGTCGGTCGCACCAAATGCACAATCCGCCTTTCTCTCTTTCATCTCTTAATGTTTTAGGTTTTGTCCTGCTGTTCTTTTTATTCCGGCAATTATTACATGTAACGTATCTTTTTTCTTTATTTGTTTTACCACAAACAGGGCATAAACCCTGTTCTTTTCTCCTGTTGTAAAGAAATTTGTGATAGGAAGACATAGAATTGTTATATGATTCCCTGTCTAATTCTCTTTTTGATTCTGCCTTTTCTGCATCCCTTGCTCGGCATTCAACACATGTTTTTTCCTGCCCCATAAGCTTGTTTTTTTTGCAGCGAGGGCAATATCCATGATCTCTATACCAATTTCTTGTCTCCGTTTGATTTACAATATCTTTTTTGGCACATTCAGAGCATACGGCTCTATTAGGTCGATCATTGATTTTCCCACATTGACCGCATCTTCCCTCTGCAATATTTTTATGATATGTACTGCTCATAATCAAAAAGGATAGCAAATCGCGATTTATTGTCCGGACAAATCTATCTGCCTCCTTTCTTGTTTAATTATCTCAGCCTGTAATTCCCACTGTCTTTGAACTCAACCACATATCCCTTAGACATTTCAATGATTCTACTTCCGAGTGCTTCATCCACAGCAATTAAGTCTTTGGGATATTTCTCTGTTGAAACGATCATAGGCAGCCGCTTCAAGTATCTGTGATTGATAAGCTCGTACATGATATTTATGTCGCTTTCAGTGATCCTGCCCTTAAACAAATCGTCAATGAACAGAACACTCACATTCTTCATGCGATTTATCTCTTCTGAATACTCCACGTTATCTGTAATATTCTGCTTCAACCTTGTAATTGCATCCCGGTAACTTACATACTGAACCGGCGTGCCGTTTTTTATAAGCTGGTTAGCAACGCAAAAGCCTAACATTGTCTTGCCACGTCCCGGAAGTCCGGTAAGTAGTAAGCTGTTATTCTTCTGGTATCGTTGCATCGGTAAATTCTTACAATACTTCGCAGCCGTTGCTTTCGCAATCTGCAATTCCGATTCATTGAATGTCCGAAAATCATTAAATCGAACATTCACATCTTCCGCATCAATGCCACTTGCTTTCATCAATCTACGATATACGGTTTGTGCCATGCAATCACAATCTCTTGCTACTGATCGACCATCTTCATCCCTAACAATTACAATGTGTGTATCTTTGCATATGGGGCATTTATAGTCCGACTTGAAATTTCTGTTTGCACTTTCTACTCGCATCCGTCGTAGTTCATCAACCATTCCCATCTGATTCACACTCCCTTATGATTTCTACTGCCCTGATAAGTCCTGCTGAAAACGTATTTTCGTTTTCGCAAATAGCAACTTCTCTTGCGTATTTATCAAAGTTTTCACAGGATATATCTGCTTCTGCGTTCAAATTTCCGATTATTCGATTTACATTGATTGCTGTTGGAATTTCTCTTATATGCGTCAAAATGCTTTTGCCATTGACTTGCACATTATCAATACGTAAGTCGTGCAAAAGTCTCATTACAGATTCCCGAGTAATTAAATCATTCATCTTTGCCACCACCTTTCACAATCTCGATTGCATGTTCATAACTTCTCGCTTTCTCTTTTCCTAAATTACTGTCGTATGCATTCTCCCAAAACTTTCGCTCATTTTCCAACTGCTCCAAAACCTTATCCACATCACAAGCGGTTGGCGTTTGTGTTTCGTCATTGATAATACTCTTTACGATATTCAGACCAGCATTTATGCCTTTTGTGTATGCCCCTTTCTCTCTTTCTTTCTGCTCTTTTATTAGTTCTAATAATTTATCTGCATCAATCAGTCTCATTGTTTTCCTCGCTTTCTAATAACTCTGGATTGTCAAATACGTTGCCGATAACTTCAAAATGTTTTATATCTTCCGAATGTTCAGACAATTCACAAATAGGTAGTATGCATTTAAGCTTATCATTAAATGTTTCAACAACCCATGCAAAATGCTCAAACTTAACAGTACCAACGTATTTCTTAGAAATTACAGACGTTACATATTCTTCTTGATATACAGAATCATAATCTATGTAAAATTCTTTTTTAACAATATCATTCTCCCAAATCAGCTTGCCGTTCTTATCTTTTAAGCCAGTGCATTGACAGATTGTATCAGCTAAAATACTCACATTTTCCGGAATTCCTGCTATTACATCCCATTCTAACCATTCTCCGTTATCAAGTCTCTTAGCTTTGAATAAATATCTATCTTCCATATTCTCTCCTATTCCGCTTCTGATTGAAGCCATTTAACCCACTCTCCATGTTCTTCTTCACTCGGAAACTCATGTTCCATCCACTGATAATCCGACTTTACTTTGCAAAGAAAAACAGCCAACTCTTCATCTGACATATTTCTGATCCTGTTGGCATTGGTCTGTTCCTTGCTTTCTACAATTTCAAAATATTCATCAATAAACCCTAACACAGTCTTTAAGCTGTATGAGCTATAGCCAATAGAATATTCCTTTTTACCAACCTCTCTGTACTTCACTTCATAATAAGGCTTGTCGTCTATCATCCGCACGATTATTTCTAAGCTATTTACCTTAACCATATTTGTATCTGTTAATCTCTCCATATTATCACTCTCCAAACATTTTATTTATTTCTTCGTCGCTCATAATCGGAACGCTCTGTTTTTGACGTTCTGCAAGCGATTCCAACTGCGTGTCGGTTACGGATTTAGGCTTTGCATCTTCGGATATATGTCTGCTTCCATAATCATTTTTAAGTCCATATACATCCGACCAGCAATGATCTACCGACTGATTCAAAATCTTAATTGCCAACTTAGTATCTCCACCAGACAATCTCTCAATCTTATTTTTCATCCGCGTAAGTGCCTGCTTTGTAGCAATCGGTTTTTTAATTTTCTTACGCATATCCAAAAATTCAGTAAATGCAGAATTAAGATCAGGATCATCATAATGGGTCGTTTTCGCCCCTATATTATTCTTATATTCTTTACTTCTTATATTCTTTACTTCTTTTATAATAGGAAGGTTCGTTATCTGTTCGTTATCTGATTGCATTTTGATTGCATCGGTGCTTGTGGGTTCATCGCATTTTTGCTTGTTATCTGATTGATACAAATTGTAGTTTTTTATAGTAAATACGCTATATTTACTATGTGATTTGCTTGTGATTTCGCCTGTGCTTTTAAGGTGTTTTAGCGCGTTACGAATTTCGTTGTCTGTTAAGCCTGTTTTAGATGCCAATTTCGATATGGAAGATGGGAAAGAACCACGCTCGATCAGTTCTCCTTTGTAGTACCCATCTTTCCAATATGCAGACACAAGCATGTAAAAAAACAACCTAAATGTGTTGAAATCATCCCACCATTCCCATTCAAGAATCTTTCGGTCTATCTTTACAAAGTTTCCCATAAAATCATCACTCCTCAAAGATTTCTATGTATTTTTCAAATCTTCTGCAATTTTAAGAAGATCATCACGCGTAAGATTCTTGCATTCTCCGGTGTAATATCCGCAAAGTTTATCTGCTGCTTTGATAACATCGTCAATCGCTTTATCGTAAATATCTTCAACTGTATTTACATCGTATGCATCACACAATGCCTGATGCTGTTCTCTGTATGCTTTCAGTTCTTCCAGCCATTCTGCAACTTGCCTATATTCTTTGTTTAATTTTTCAGCAATATCAGGGTCTCTTGAAAATATAATATGCCCCTTTTCTGCCAAGGCTTTAAATCTTTCTATTGATTCATCAATCGTCATTATCTACCACACCTCCACTTCTTAACTTCTTTATTTCTTCCTTGATATAGTTAAGCGTTGCATTTGCGCAAGCAAGCGTTTCTTTTGTACCACCGCAAAAGTCTATATCATTCAGCATATTCATTACATCGTCAATCGCCTTGTCATATCCATTCAGCGCATTCTTAATTGTTTCCGTCTCTTGCCTGGAAAAGCAATATCTGTAATCATCACCGCCCTCATGGTAAGATATTAAATGCCTATCAAATTCTTCTGCGTTCATTGACTATACACCGCCTTCCCACGCTTTAAGCATTGTTTCCTTGTTATCTAGCGAAGTCTCGTTGTAATAGCATCCAAGTTCCAGGTAATACTGATTTTCCGGCGTGTAAATCGTAACCTGTGACATATAATCACGTATCATAGCCATAGCCTTATCCTTGCGCTTCTTGTCAAGGAAGATAATCGGTCGAATACCGTACCGCTTCTTATATGACTTTTTCCACTTCCTGTGATTCATCGCTCTCCATCCTCCCGACACATCTATCCTGCTTCTTGCATACATAATTCTGAATCTCACTATCAGATACTCCGTAAACCTGTTTCAGAATATCCATGCAGATCATAACGTCAGCCATCTCTTCAATAAGATTGTCTCTATTATCTTTGCCACGCTTCATTTTGCTAATTGCCTGTATAAGCTCCGAACACTCTTCCACAGTAGTCAGCAAATCGAAGCCATAATGTTTAATGCTATTCTGCACTACATTTGAATCAATAATAATCACTTTAATCTCACATCCTTTTCGTTCATGCGGATGGAATACTCCAATCCGCACTCTTCCTTTAATATTGATATCTGATCGTTCCAATCGGTGTAGTTTTCTCCGATGCACTCCGCTTTAAAATTAAACCGCTTCTTAAACCGGTTTAAACGCTCTCTACCAAATCCAAATTCATCATGCAGTGTTACAGATGCAAGAATCAGAATCGTGTCAAGCATCATGTTCTTTGCGTTATCCGTAAACTCCTGCAATGCCTTATCATCAATCCGTACAGGTATGTTATATGCTCCACGCTTTCTTAAATCCTTTTCTAAGGCATCTAAGCCGTGTTCTCTTGCGTATCTAAGTGCATATGACATTCCCTCACGTCTCGCTTGTTCTTCTTTGCTTTTGCTCATTTTCAATCACACTCCTAATTATTTTTGTGACGATTTCTCTTGTACCGCTCATATTGTTCCTTATGCATATCTTTCAAAGAATTATGTACAAACTTCTGCTGTCGAATACTCTCTTTAAATTTCTCATTTGCTTCTGTATATGCCTTATACATGTCGCATATTCCATGACAACCGATATGCTTATCAGAACAACCCATGCACGGTGCTGTTGGTTTTATCATTTAATCACTCCTGTTTAATATTCAAGTTTTTAAACATGGCACACATAACATCAACGACTATACTGTTGCCAAACTGCTTGTATAACTGCGTGTTGCTGTTAACTGCTGCCATTTTGTCAATATCTTCATCAGATACACCCATCAGCCGACCACATTCTCTCGGTGTTAGCTTTCTGATACGATATCCGACATTGTATAAATATGAATTTCCACCGGCATTTCCTACAGGTTGCGAACCTAATGCCATAGCGCAAGCATCAGAACTATATACTCTGTTCCCTTGTCTATACTGTTTTCCAAACTCGTTTTCTTTGCCGACTCCACCTAACAATAAAGGTTTTTCGAGCAATAAATTATCTTTCTGAACACTTGTTAAGCAATTGCTTGTGCCTTGTGTATTCGCTTCTAACCGCTGCTCTGTTGGACTTCCTGTGGTTCTATCCGATGGATTATCTGGATTTCTACCACGCATAGCAACTATCTGACTTTCAAGAATTTTCGGTTCTTGATTACCACCTTGCATTGTACTCAATGTTGGACTGCTCCCCCCCACATCATAAACTCTGTTTGTACTCTCAAATTTTGCTTCAAGAGAACCTAAAACATTTACATCTGCCATAATTACTCCTAAATCATGTGTTTCAGCCTTAATGCATCGGGAGATACCCCCCCAATAATTCCGCGCTGAAATCCATCTGAAACTCCTGTGTATATACTTCCTACTACTTCCATTCAATTACTCCATTCGTTCCGTAATTATTCAATCCCTTATAATCTCTTGCCATAATCGTTGTCGAAACATCAATCATGGATGCCGTTGGTTCAATATCTTTATCAACCATTCCTTTTAACAATAAGGTTTCCGTCCGACCGCAAATTTGAGATTCCTGCGTCGTATCTTGCGGTGATGCAGTTTGCAATCTCTCTTTGCTTCGGTTCGTTGATTGTTCCGTCAATGCAAGTCTGCTCTGCTCTGCTCTGCTCTGCTCTGCTCTGCTCTGCTCTGCTCTTAGGGATTGTATTTGGTAATGTACCATTGTCAATAAGCTGTTTTATCAGCTTGTCAGCCTTTTCGTTATTGATGTAATACTTTTCATCTACATTATCCTCAAGATAGTCTTTGAGTTTCTTTTTAAGTGGTATAGGCTGCGGAAAAATATATGAGTAATTGCCAAGGAACGAAAACATAAAGCATCTGTTTCTGTTCTGCGCCACTCCATAATTTTTAGCATTCAAATCTTGCCAATAATTTGTGTACCCTAAACTCTCCAAGAACCCCAACCACTTCTCAAAATCATTGATATTTTTCTTGCCGTGTACCTGTGGTACGTTCTCCATAAACAATATCTGCGGCAATTCTCCGTTACTATCTCTGATTTCGGTTAGTATTCTTTCAACTTCCCACAACAGGCCTGATCGTGTGCCGCTGCCCTTAGACATCCCGGCTTGTTTCCCGGCAACAGACAGGTCCGTACACGGAAAAGAGTAAGTAAGTAAAGTTTTCTGTGTCGTAAATATTCAAATCTTCTGCATGAACCTTGGTTATATCCATTGTAGGGAAATTTGTACCGTGTACTGCGTTATAGCTTGCTATGGCATACTTATCGAACTCCACAACTCTGTAATGCTCAAATTTAGCACCTATTCGCTTTAGTGCCATTGCTTGACTTCCGTAGCCGGTCAGCCAGCAAATAACTCTATAAGACGTATAGGCTTTGTAATTTTTATTGGCTCTCTAATCATGTCAAATATTGTCATCTGCTGCATTTCATCACTTCCTCTCTGTATCTCCAACCATATCCACCAGCATGATTTCTCAATCCTTTACACACCGCTCTGATATTCGAGTTTGTTTTCATGTTATTTTCTTTTACCGCTTCCGATATTGAACTGTATTCGGCAACAGCCTCTTTGGTGTTCAAGTCAATTTTTAACACCGCTCTGCAAGGTCTACCAGCATGGTACTTTTTTCTGTCTTGCAATCCGGTTTCGTATGCGTGTAATTGATTTTCTGAATTATTGCACCATTCAAGATTTTCAATTCTATTGTCGGTTTTAATGCCATTGATATGGTTCACTTGTGGCTTATTAAAAGGATTTTCTATAAAAGCCATTGCAACCAATCTATGCACTTGCTGTGTTGGTAATGCCTTAATATGAGTGATAACGCAATATCCTTTTTTGCTAACTGATTGCTTTAGCGTTTTTCCACACTTTATAAAATATCCTTTCCCATTCCATATTCTTCTATCTTTGGAACGAACATTGCCAATGCTAGATACCTCATATCCAATGCAGTTAGGTATATCTTTCCACATTTCTTTCATTCTAAATCTACCAAAAGGAAACCTAGGTTTTGCGTCCGGACAACCTTATTCCTTTCTTTGATTTTTAGTTAGTTACTGAGGTTTTCTGCCTGTCTGAAAATATTCATCGTAAGCGTCAACCGTATGGCGTATTTCAGCCATAGCCACATCAAGTGTTACATCTTTTTCATTCAAGGCTCTTTCTGTATAATCTTTAATTCTCATCATTAAAGATTGCGCTATTACTATATTTTTATTGTTATTCATGTTTGCATCACCCACTTTCTTCCTACAATGTGTCGCTCCAAACTTAGATTTGCCAACATATTCGTAGCAATCAACACATTTCCATTTGCCACTCTTTTTCGGTGCATCTTGACATCCATAGTATCTATGATTTTCGTTCGGATAATCGTTCCAACAATGGCAATCATACCCTTTATTCGTCTGTTCCACTATGCATCAACTCCATAAACTTCTCATACTGTTTCTGTGATACCTTGTTGTGCTTCTTATCGTCTCTAATTTCGATTTTAAGGTGCTTTTCTGCAATGTTGGATAATTCCCTCGCCAAAACCTTTTTACCTTGCTGTATGCCCTGCATATAGCCTTTAGGTGCCTTTCTTTCTCCTATTGAACCGCTTGCACGATTTTCTCCTTGACCGCCTAAACTGACATTCCGGAGCTGATAGCCTTTATCGGCATATAACCGAATATATTTCTTTTCTGCTTCGTCAAGCTTCGAAACAGGAAGATTCATAAATTCAACTCGCCAACCATAAGGGTTCTTCTCTGCATCATACAATCCGTGCGATCTGATACTTAAATCTATGTGTTGCTGATAACCGGATAAATGACTTGCCAATCTGCTGAGTATGTGTACCGCCTGTCCGATGTAAGCAAACTTGAATCCGTTTTCATCCTCTCTGAGTAGGAAATATATCCCGCTCTTGTCATTCAACTTAGGATTTACTTTGAGAAGTCGTTCTTTGTTCTTCTTCTCAATCGCATACACCTGTCTTAAATTCGTAGCCACTTATGCCTCACACTCCTTTAAGTCACTTGCTATTTGGTCTAAATCAGATACAATCTGTGCAAAGCAATCTGTCGGATTCTCGCTCACAAGGTCTTTAATCGCCTGTACAACGTCGTCAACGCCTTGATTGTACTGATTCTGCTCGTCAATATTTACCACATTTTTCACTCTCCTTTATCCCTGCCGCCCACCACTTATAAAATTTAATATTTAATATTGAAATGTCCGTGTTCATTTACCCAATCAATAGCTTCCGCGTAGGTAATGCCGTTGTTTTTCAGAACGTACAGAAGGTTATGGAATTTAGGATGCGTTTGCTTTAAGCGTTCAAATCTGCTTTCCTTTTCTAAGTGACATCCGAATCCACACAGAACACATCCGGTTCTATCGCATCCGGTAGTATGTAAAATCGGTCTACCTAGTTCAAATTCTTCCATATCCATAAAATCTGAAAGATTAGTCTGCCCGGTCTCTTCATCATCTGTAACCACATCACCATAAACAGAACATATCGGCAAATTATTTTCTTTGATGTAAAGCAATACATCTTGTTCCGTCCAAAAGCTCATAGGGTTGCTGTGTGGTCTTTTTACATTGAAAGCATTACACCCATCCTGTAACCATTTCTGTGTACGCATAGTGCTTTCGCTTGCCATAACAGCTAAAATAGGTTTTCTTTTCGTTTGCTTTTCATAAGCAAATGCAGGTTTATGTTTCATTTCCATACAGCACATATCGCTTATATCAAATGGTGCATCAAGAAAGAATTTATATTTTTCTTGATTAAACTGACTATAATTTCCTTTTCTGTCTTTCAATTCTCCATTTAATCTGCGTAACCTATATTCTGAACCACTAGGGATAACTCCCATCTGCAAGCTCTTGTACTGTTCGTTCTGTTTGTCTATTCTCCTGTCTATTCCTAACAGGTCTGCCATATAGCAAGCATACGGAACTGTCTGTCTGTCTGTCTGTCTGTCTGTTAAGATTGTGTTATTACATTTTTGGCTGTCAAGGTATTTAACGTATTTTCTTGCACCGCTAACGCAATTTGAAACTTCCTTGCTAATCATTGGAAATCCATACTTTTCACATACCTGTGCAAATGAAATCTTAGGTTTCAAAATCACAAGGTTATCAAATGCCTTTGCGAACTCCTTTAACTCTGGATATTGTGTCGGAACATCTACAAACACAAGTGGAATATCTTTATAATTGCAAACATTGCGAACAATATCGACTAAAACCGTACTATCCTTACCGCCACTAAAACTGACGTAAACACCTTCTTCTCCAAACCGATCGACCCATTCATCAATTCTTCTCTTTGTCATTTTGATTTTTCCTGACAAAGGAAGCGATTGCATTTGATAAAGGTCTGTCATTGTATGCTTATTACCCATATCATCAACTCCTACTTAAATGGAAGGTCATTACCTGTCAATCCTGTCGGAATATCCATAAATCCAGCATCGGCAGGCATCGGCTTTGGAGAATCCTGTGTATTACCGCCCTGTCTACTTTCGCAAAATTCGTGTTCTTCGACAACAACGTCTGTTGTGTACACCTTATTTCCGTCTTTGTTCGTATAACTTCCTGTCTGGATGCGCCCTGTAATTGCAATCTTTGTCCCCTGCTTCAAATACTTTTCTGCAAACTCGGCGTTCTTTCCGAACGCAATGCAGCTAATAAAGTCTGCGGTCTGTTCGTTCCCGGAATTGTCTTTTCTCTGAAATCTGCGGTCAACCGCAAGATTGTATCTAGCGATTGCTAAAGGCTCCGCAGATTGTGTGTATCTGATTTCCGGGTCACGGGTCAATCGACCCATCAAAATTACTTTGTTCATGTTTAATACCTCCATCTCTAATACGTTAAATCATCATATTCATTGCCCTTGACAATGAAATCCTCGGAATAAGACATCTCATACGATATGCCTGTCTCTTTGCACTTGAACTCGAAACACGCTGCACTTGCAATCCACCGGCACACATATCGCTTTCCGTTTTTGTCCTCGCAAATATCGTGTTCATAGATAAGCTCTCCATCTGTATCTCTGCATCCGGTACATCGGCAAATCGTGTCCTTGTCAATGATGTGTGCCATATCCATGAGAAGTTCTCTTGCAGATCGCATAAAGCAGGCTCCCTCATACTTCTCAATGATAAATACAAAATTGTCGTTCCAATCCTGTATAACAAGGCTTCCCTCAACCCAATCATGCGTCGAATCGTCAATAGCCTTACAAAGCATAGTATCTCTTTTCATTCCCATTTCGTACTTCACATCCTCCCAACAATCCCGGCAATAATCGTTATCGCCGTCGTGAATAAACTTTTCTGAATCGGTCGTTTGATCTCCGCATCTGTCACACTCAAACACGTAATAGTCATCCTTTCTACAACAGTTAATGCAACCTTGCGGACATCCAACGCAATCATTTTCTTTCCATCTGCTCATCGTCACACCGCCTTGTCCTGAATAATCTTTCCCGGCTTGATACGTGTCAGAAGTCCAAGTTCCAATCCGTTATGCGGTCTCCACAGATGCAGGCAATTATCAACCATGTTTACATATTCGCTCTTCTTCGGCATGATCTGATATGCTTCCTCTTCATCATCGAAAAACGCATCTTTCAACTCGCACATTGCATACCAATCCGGCAATCGACCGTTATACGTGCAGAAACTTACGTGTTCATAACCTCTCTCATTGTTAGAAAAAACAACGCTGCCCCTATACTTCCCGACCACAATTTCTGCGCTGTACGTATTGATGTCGATTTTCTTCACGTAGGAAAGCATTCTCTTAATATCTTCAATATCTTTCATGCTGTCACTCCTTTTCTTAAAACGGACATTCATTCGGATTCCGTAGCAACCATTCCTTGTTTGGCTCTGCAACGTCCACATTCACATTTGGAACAGTTTTTTCCATTTTTTCAATGAATAAATCCTTATCAGCATTATTCTTCGATAAATGGCACATAATAACGTTCTGCAAATCCTTTGAATTGTTCGCTTTCACAAAATCGCAAGCTGTGTCAATGCTCATATGCCCCCGGTATACGTGATTTACCTTTGCGGAATCTTCATTGTCGATTAAATCCTTGTCATAGTTCACACCTAAGAGAATGTGGTTTATATCTTTAAACTTCCACTTGATTAAATTTGTGTCGGTTATGTAAAGCATTCTCCCCATTTCCTTGTGAGTTATCAGAAAGCCGAATATCGGGCAAGGTGTTCCGTCTGCATTGGTATGTGTCCAGCTTCCATCTATGGTTGTTAAATCAAAAGACTTTACATTGAACTCGCCTATTTTCACTGCTTTCACAGGGGCGATATATAATCCATATACCGGGATTCCCATTTGCATAAAATCTTTTACCGATTTGCTATGGTCAAGGTGCTTATGGGTGCATATCACACCCACAACGCCTTTGACATTCCAATTCAAGCCTTTCTTAATCTCCTTAATCGGTATTCCGCAATCAAGGATAAGCGTTTCTCCACTGTCGGAAGTTAAGGTGTAGCAATTCCCGGAACTTCCAGTTTCGATACATTTAAGCTTCATTCCTTAACCTCTCCGCATCTTCTCTTAACATCATTTTAAAATTTCCGCCACACTCACAAACAGCTTTTGCGTCATAAACATTCCAATTTTCGTTAGAACGTGATTCATCTTTTTGCTGTGGCTTTCCACACAATTCGCACGCAATTATTATTGGATTCTTCTTCATACTCACACCTCCATTTCATCATCCTGTGGAAAGCGAAAATACTCGCTCGTTACCTCTTTGAATTTTTCGTTGCTTAAAAGGACAATACTTTCTTGAAATGTATTTGTTGTGGCTGTGCAATGATAAAACTCATTATTGTTATATGCTTCTCTAAGCATTTCCATAGCCTTAATCGCCTTTGCTTTGCTTGAATACTCCGCCAATCTAGTACCGTGCGGTGCGGATATGTTGTGGCAATATATACAAGCATATTCCACATCTTTGTATTTTCCACCTGCTACGCTCAAAGAAAAATATTCATATGGAACATCTATTGTCCCATCCTGTGAAATAACTCTCATCCTTACTCTCCCTTCATAAACTCCGGCTCTGCCGATTCTTCGCTCACGATTTCTGAATCTACAACCGCTTCGTCGAAGTCAACGGAATTGGCGTTTTCTTCAATCTCGTTTTCTGCAATCTTCTGTTGATCTGTTTCAATCTCCATTCCAGCCATAAACGTTGTTCGCTGTGTTGGATTCTCAAAATCTAACTCAATGTGCTTACAAAGTCTGTGAAGAACTGTCTTTTTATACATCTCGCCTGTAAAGTTCTTCCATGCTGGTGAATTGCTCGCCTTGCTCTGCTTTCTTGTGTTCTCCAAGTCTGCAAGGCTCATTGTGTCGTACTGCATACCGCCATCCACATATAAGCACACCGCAAACGCACCAATTATCTTTCCATCGTTAAACGCTTTTGGCTTAAAAACGAATGTCTGATTTCCACCCTCGATACTCTCTTCAAAAAGATCTCCTTCACGTACCAACTTTGCGTAAATATCTTTTACCGGGCGAATTGCGTATTTCTTTGCAAGCTTCTTTGCTCCACGATAATCTGTCTGGTAGTTAAGTTGATTGCCATACGGAACCAAATAGCACTCTTTCGAGTAGAAATCCAATCCCAAATATGCGCCCTTCATCAATCCACCAATAATCTGCGCCTGTCCGTACTTTGCAATGTTTGGATTGTCATTAAGAAGTGCAAGTGCGTTCTGTACAAATCTTTCCTTGTTGAAATCCTTTGGTAATGCATCCTGTACGTTTGTAAGTTCGTTTCTAAGGTTATCCGAAAATGTCAACTCTTTCTTTGGTTCTGTCTTTGCAATCTGTGTATTCTCTGCCATATTACTTTCCCTCCATATCCTTAATAATCAGTTCCTTGTCGTCCGTTCTCCGAATAACAATCAACTGTGTGTCAATCTCCGGGATTCTCCATGCATCCAGGGATTCCGTATCGTCAATGATGATTGGCATTTCCACGTCATTCTTACGCTGGAATGCACGACAAATATCAATCTCTGTAAGCAACTTTGCACCGTGGTTCATATTCCGGTTATATGGTTCTCCCTTATAAATGAACTCGCAACACTCTTCTGTATCTCCGTTGATAAGCGGTCGGAAAAGGTGCACTTTGCAGAACTCCAAATACTGATTGACGCTTTCAGAAAGAATCTCATTTTTCTTTCTGTTAAGCTTCTTCAACAAATCAAGGATTGATTCCTGATCGGCGATCTTCTGCTGCGTGTCTCTCTGTTGTTCGCGAAGCTGTGATATCTGATTATCAATGTAATCATTTACAGATGCCTTACCGATTTTCTCCGTTACGTCCAACAGATCATGTTGCAGTTTTTCAAGTTCTTCCTTCAAAGAATCAACCAAATTTGAACCAATCGCTTCCTTATTATATAGGGATTCTTTTTCGTCCAATTCTGTCTTTACTTTCTTGTATTCAGAAGTGTTAGTGATATCAACGCAAACCGGCATACCGTCAATTCTGTTGTTCAGAGAATCATATTCGGTCTGTAATTCAGACACCTTCTTGCCCTGTTCCTGTATCTGCTTCTCTGTCTGTTCAATCTCTGCCTTGCAACGGTCGATTTCGGACTTCTCGTAATTGCCACTTGCGATGATATTATCAAGTCTCTGCTTCTTCGTTTCTTCGTAGCGTTCCCGAATTTCATCGGCATTCTCCAATTCCCGGTGGCAAGTAGGACAGATCGTGTCATTCTCTCCGATTGTCTCTGCGTTGGTTCGCTTCCACTCTTCTGCATACTGCTCACGAAGGGAAACATGCCGTTTAAATTCTGCTTCAAGGCTCTCTTTCTTGCGTAACAAATCATTCTGAATGTTCTTCTGTGCAATCAGTTCCTTATTTGCGTCAAATGACTTCTGTGTAAGCTCTGCTCTCGTCTTATCAAGATTCTCATTCGCCTTATTTTGTAAACCGGACAGTTCAAATTTAAGGTTCAAAATATCCTGTCCTAAAGCATCATGTTCCGCCGACGCATCCTTGATTTTGGCGTTTACACCTTCAATTTTGGATTCAATATCTGACTTCATCGACTGCAACTGTGGCACATCAACATCCGTCTTTTGCTTCATCAATTCGTCGATACGTGGTGCATATTCATCTGCAATCTGTCTAAGTCCTTTAGACGATGATTTTCCACGTGAACCATTCAAAGTGCGATTGCAACGCTCTTTCAGTTCCTTAATTGTTCCATCCTCAAGCATCGGTACGATAGGCGCGAACTGTTCATCTTCCTGTGCGATATCTAATGTTGTTTTATATCCGAAGGTCTTTTCCAAAACTGTTCTCTGATCTTCCGGCGACTTCTTCAATAACGATTGAGCATTCAAGCAATATTGAAGTCTGTCAGCATCCAAGAACTCGTCCGCAAGGAACTCTGCGTAGTCCTTAACTTTCTTCGGCACATCATTGATGTATGAATCGGTAATGTTTCCGATGAAATCTCCGCTCTTGTTGATGTTCTCCCGGAACACCTTTTTCAGTTCCTTTTCTGTTCCATCCAAATCAAACGTAACTGCACACGTTGTCTCAATTCCTGAATAATCATTTCCAAATTCATCATGCGGTCGGATTCCTGTGATTTCCTTGCCGTTATCATCACGGCAATTAAGCACATACTGAACTGCACGCTTGATGGTTGTCTTGCCGGATTCATTCACTCCACAAATCTCTGTTCTATTTGGAATGTCAGCATCAACAGTATTTGCACCAAAGAATTTACCGAAATTCTGCAAAAAAATATGCTTAATTCTTATCTTTTTCATGTTGAATCTCCTTTCTCATAATTTCGTCGATTGCGCTAAACGCCAAATCGCTCGAAGCCTTGTAAAACCGATCTTTGAATTTTTCGTCTGTAATCGATCGACCAAGAATCATCGACCCGATCAATCGTGTTGTAATCTCGACATCTGCGCCACCTCTTACTGCTCCGGCATACAGTTTGAACATCGGGAAATTCTTAAATTCCTCTTCCAATGTTCTTACAGATGCGTTCTTCGTGTTCTCGACGTACTCCGCAAGTCCTTCCTCAAAAGAGACATCTTCATTCAGTTCATCTTCTAAGTGCAGTTTGCTCAAATCGAACATATTCTTTACTTCTCCCATTTCTTTTATTCTCCCTTCCATTTTTCTATAAATTCTTAATGCTTTGTCGATTTTGTCATAGTTCCAATATCCATAGATCATAAGTCCCATTCCGATAGCTAAGATAATCTTCGGAACCAACCGAAACTCATCCGTAATCGAATATGCGCCCGCGAGTGCCATAATGCCTCCGGAAACCACGTATGGATTGAATCTGCTCATCTTCTTGCCCTCCGAATATAATTATCAATGGTTACTCTTCTCCCTGTGTCCTTGTGAACCAAAAACAAATGGAACTCCGTTTCTCTCCGAACCATCCATTCATCTACGTTATAGCCTTGCGAATGGACGATTTCTTTCTGCGTTCTTGTGAGTTTCTTGGGTTGCTTCACTCCACATTCTCCTTCCCTAAAAATTTGTTCACAAAATATATTTGTGCTTTTCCTGTTGCCTTTGGTGTACGAGTAACAATGTTGCATCCGTTAGAATTTACGTGAACGCTTTCTTTTACCTCGAATAGTCCAAGTTCCATACTCTTTTGAGTAGGCATGTTCCATTGCGTTCCTTTTCTCTTACACAGATACCCATTGTTTCTCAACCATTCAAACAACCGCTTCTGCCCAATCTGATAACCATTCTGACAAATCAACTTTGCCAAATCTCCGATAAGAATAGATGTCCGGCTTGTAGCCACGGCATCTGCAAATATCGCTTTCGGTTTCATTTCTTTGTTTCGTTCGACAAGCATCACATTTTCGGCTTTCAAACTGTCGATTGTTCGGTTTGCAATCTTCAACGCCCTAGCCATTACCTGCTCCGGCGTATTCCATGCCTTTTCCAAGTCAATCAAATACTGTCGAACCTGTTTGCCCTCCGGCGTTCTCTGTATCATGCAAATCTGCTTCGCCATATCAACCGAAATATCGTAGTCGACTGATGGTCGTCCGCCTGTTTCAGAGGTTTCTCCCATTTTTGGGAAAAACTCAATTCCCTCTGAAAATCCATATTCTTTCATTCGTTCAAACCATGTTGTAAACTTTGTACCAATATTTAAGTGATTGTGAAGTTCTCTTGCCGATACTGTCTGCGTGTCTAAATCAACTTTCAGTATTTCATTCATCTTCAATCCCTTTCTTTTCTTAAAGTAATGTAGGATTTTTGAACACTCTTTTTTCTTCTGCGATCGTTTGGTCTGTAACCGCCAAGTTATCATCAACCAAATGCTCAATGAGGAACGTTCTTTTTACAACTCTTGTTCCATTTCTACATACTTGTGAAATGTGCAGATACATCTTTCCATCTTTGCAAAACGGAACGGCAAGCATGCTATTCAGAAATTTCCACTTCACAAAATGCTTGTTGAAAAATGCAATTGCATAAGCCTTGATTTTACTCACTATTCCACCTCGCTTTCCAAATCTGAAAAATCCGTAACCGGCATAGACAAATAATTCGCAATTAAAATCATTGTGTCTAACTTTGGCTTGCTCTTATCATTTTTCCAATCAGATAAAAGCATTGGCGAAATATTAAGATCTGTTGCTACTCTGTAAGGGGTTATTCCTTTTTCAGATAATTTCTTCTCGAATTTTGAATATGATTGACCATATTTTCTGATTTTCGACATAAAACTTCTCCTTTCCTTAAAAATTCATTGCAATTATTAAGGAAATCCGTTATAATGAAATCGTCGAATAACAATATAACAAAACAGCCTAGGTTTTAAGGATTTCCTTAATCTAGGTCTAGTATATTATGGTTTTCTTTAATTGTCAATAGAAAATTAAAGATTTCCTTAATATTTTGGAGGGCATGTAAAATGTATGAAATATACCAAAAATTACTAGACATGAATGGAGTAAAAAGCGCAGATGTAGCAAGAGCTACAGGGATATCCAATATGACATTTTCAGATTGGAAGAATGGAAAATCTACGCCTAAGATGGATAAGATTGAGAAAATCGCAAGATATTTTGGCGTTACAACAGATTATCTTATGGGTAAGAAGTCGGAAGTACCATCTGCGTCAATGACCGATGAACATTTTGAATTGATAAAATTATATTCTTCGCTGTCGGAATCAGATCAGAAAGCGATCATGCAAATAATGAGAAGTATGGCTAAATAACGGGGGATTTTATATGGATAATCAGCAATCTAACAACTATATGATATGTCCTAGATGCAATCAATATATTCCTTATGGATCTGCTTTTTGCAATTATTGCGGATTTCAATTTCAGTATCAAAACAATATTCAGATTGATACAAAGCAAAAAAAGAAAACCGAAAGTCCATTGAGCGCATTATCTGGAATAATTAGTCTCGTTGGTTTTTTAACTTTTGGGGTTTTGATCATTATAGGATTTATTATTGCTGTGATAGATTTGGCAATCGGTCAATCCAAAAAATATGATAATCACATTCACGCATGCTCTTGGTTTTCGGTTGTATTATTTATAATTTTAATAGTTTTAGCAATTTGCGGTTTGTATAGCATAATATAAAAATAAAGGCAGAGATTTTTATTTCTCTGCCTTTTCTCTTTAGTTCCACTCTTTGATTGCCAATTCGATAAACCGAATCAAGTAGTCCATCAATTTCTCATTTGTAATGCGTGCAATCATATCGCACAACTTCTGCCTCTTCTCTTCCACGTCGTAACCCCCTAACACATAATTTCGCAAATCCATATGGCTATTATAGAACATACGTTCTTTTGTGTCAATATTTAAGGGGAGAATGTGATAAATATAGGGCGATAGCACTTAACTACCGCCCCGACCAGAATATTGAGGGGGATTCTGGTGTTCCTATTGGGAACATATTTATAATAGCACTATAACTTTGATATTTCTATCGAAATCGTGCGTCAAAGTTCGACATCTATTGACTTAGTGAATAAGAGACATAAATGTGTTATATCCAACAATTCCATCAACCGTAAGCTGATAGTCTCTCTGATACTGTTTTACGGCTGCTTCAAGATTTGTTCCGAAAACACCAGGACATTCAAGCTTGCAATCATATCCTTTAAGCATCAACAGAATTTGAACAGCAGTAACCATATACTGTTTTTCTCCACGCTTGACATAATGACTTCCAAGAGCTGTCTTAGAACCATTACCCCAGATGCCATCAACAGCAATTCCTTTCTTGTAATCAAGATTGATTGCTGTCTGCAAAACCTTAATTCCGGCTTTAATTGTGTTTGTTCCGCGTATTCCGTCGACTACAATGTTAGCACCTGCAAAATTATTAGCGTGCGTCTGTCCGTTACGCACGATCGCATCTTTGCCCGGTACGTTAGGAATCGGTTTATTCTCTGGCTTATTTTCGTCGGCAGAAACAGAACCATTTGCGATATAATGAAATGGATAATTCTTGCCCGGACATGCTGTTGAACCGACATCTTTGTGTCTAACTACTGTCGTGATTTTGTATTTGTTCTTTAAGTAAGCGACAAGCTCCTTAATCGAATTTTTCTGTGCATCTGACATTGTTTCGTTCTCGAAGTTTCCTTCTGCGCAAATTCCGATTGAATTATAGTTAGAACCAGAAGCGTGCGCACCGATTGCATATTCAGGACGTCCTCGATAAATTTTACCATCCTTGCGAACATAAAAGTGATATCCGATTCCAGACCATCCTTTAGCTTTGTGTACGTTGTGAACAGCTTCAACAGAGCCATTCATCGCCGCATGGTGCAGGATAATTCTTTTTGTGCTTGATCTCTTTGATAAAGTTCCGAATTTTAAGTTTGTTTCAATAATGTTCATGGTTATTTACCTCCTAAAAATAAACATCAAAACAAGACCTACATATTCCATTAGGTCTAAAAAATATATAAAGCCATTAGGCGATATATCGTTATGCTACTCCTTTATGTTCGATACTAGCACCTTGTAAAATCCTCCTAAAAAGTTTTTTAGGAATGATTATACCACCAATGTCAAGTCCCGGTTGAAATAAACTAAACTCGAATATCTACAAGCAAATAATATCAACTGCACTGAATTTTTCTTCCAACATGCAAATATACGAAAATAATTTACTAATGGATAAAGGAGAAATCATTGTATCTATAAATCCAACAACTAGCAATGCAGAATTAACTAGAACAATAAAATGTTATTCTGGTATGTCATCTGGATTTGTTGTATTTAAAAATCCATCGTATTATATAACAGGTTATTTAAGGTTCGACAATTTAACAGGGCGATTGTTTTATACAGCAGTAGACTGTGCTGGATGGAATGCGGATCTTATGCAAATAACTCAAATTAGAGCATAAAGCAAATCGTATAGAACGAATACTACTGATTAAATTACATAAGTGATTGTAAAATAAATTGCTATACCCTTATGAATGTCACAACTTGAGTTGTTGGTAAGCGAAAGCGAATATCCAATTTTAATTAGACCATCATTTTCAATAATGAGCTGACACAATATATCGTTGTTAATACAACAATACGACAATAACGAATAATTGGGTATATATTGTTGTGGCAGAACTCCAACAGTTGCATAACTACTTGATGTTCCTAAATCTTGACTTGCTTGCGACCATGATGTGATTGTTACGCAATTCCCGTTTTTATGTGCGTAAATCGTTCCAATTTTAACATTTTCTGTAAATGAAATATCTTCTGCTATGAAGTGATTCATATTCGAGTTTAATGTACTTAGCGCACCTGTCACAGTACCATCGCCAAGCGTTGATATATCTGTTGTTCCCATCTTCGATAAAAGCCATCTTACATTTTTAAAAATGGTAGATACCTTGCTAAAAATTGAAGCGTGTGTCTCTCCGCTTGTCAATAGTGACGGAGCCGTAGAATCTCCTGTCAAGGAATCGTTAGGTGTGAATGTGATAGTATTATCTTGGCTATCTCCATCTGTAGGTAACGCTCCTATGCTTGCACATGTAATATTTACATTTCCTTTCCCAAAAACTTTTTCTTTTTCTCCCTTTACACCTGTTACCGGGCTTCCGGCTAAGACATCCCATTTACCGGCTTCTGTCTTGTAAACATTGCTTCCTGCCGGTTCTGTGATTCCTGCACCCTCAACAAAATCAGAAGTTGTAACAAATTCATCGGATATATTATACATATCACCGGCAGATGCAGAGCCAACAGACGGAAGATTTGCGAACGATACAGTTCCCATCGGTCGCAATGCACCGCTGAACGATTCAGAGATGGCTTTTGCCTGTTCATAATACTTCTTTGCGTTGGCTTCGGAAGTAGCGGCATTGGATGCACTTGTGGATGCCGCCGACGCTTTAGATGTGGCTGTGGAAGCGCTATTGACTGCCGCTGTTGCACTTTGGGCTGCTTCACTCGCCTTTGTGCTTGCCGTAGATTCGCTTGTAGCGGCGGATGATGCACTCTTGCTTGCATTGCTCTCTGACGTTGCAGATTTTGTTGCAGATGCACTTGCGTACGATGCACTTGTAGCGGCTTCACTTGCCTTTGTGCTTGCCGTACTCGCAGAATTAGCAGATGCGATCGCACTCTTGCTTGCCTGTTCACTGTAATATTTAGAGTTATCGGTATCTTCGCCATCACGAACACCTGAACCGCCGATAGCGTATGATTGTGATAACTTGGCATTGTCGTATGCAGAATTACTACTTGTCGTTGCTGAATTTGCCATGTTTGTCGCTTTGGCTGATTGTTCTGTTATCTTAGCAAGATAGCCTGTTTCAAGCATCTCATCAGTAATAGAACCATTCTTAATAAATGCAGAAATGGCTCCTGTTTTATCGTTAATCGAAAATGCGATTGTCGCAGAATCCTCGAACTCGTATTGTGTAATAAGCGCAGACATATCTACATATTGTTTAGAACCATCTGTTAACGTAAGAACAAGTCTCTGATTTACATAATCGTAAGAAAAATTCACAGCAATTTTTTCTAGGTTTGTATCATAATCTACATGTGAACCGTTCTTGTACGTTACAGTAATAACGCCTGTATTACTATTTAACGACACATCTGCAACCATGTCATTTACGACTTGCATATCTGCCTTAACGGTGTCAAGCGTTATTATTCTATCATCTAGCTTGTCGATTGCACTATCGCCAGCATTGAGGTTTGTCGCGTTCAATGGTGTGTTTGTGCTTGGACGATTCAACCAATTTATTCTATTGAATATCTTACTCCATCCTTGTGACATTGCTATCTACCTCCCAACTTCTTCTCTAACTCTGAAATTCTCTCGTTCTGCGATTGCACTGTTGCTACAAGATCAGCAATCAATTCCTCATATCGAATTGCCTTACCACCATTTTCCCCTGTGTCAATATTTGCATCACAGTAAACTCCCCAATCGCTCTGCATAGAATCGTGAAGCTCCTGTGCGATAAATCCATGATGCAAGCGATCGGATGTGCCATCTTTATACTTGTATTCAACAGGATTCAAGGCATAAATAAAGTCACTAGATTTGTGTGTGTCTAGTGACTGAATATTTATCTTGATGCTTTTGTCTGAGGAAATAACCGGTGAAGATCCCAAATATGCAGTTCCGTTCGTAAAGAAACCAGCCGTTTCCACTTTAGCATAATCTCCGGTTTTTGGGTATCCATCTTCATATACTCCAACGCTCGTCGGTGTAATTATCGTGTGCCTTAATTTTGCTCCAAGAATAGATATTAGCTCCTGCATAATTAAATAACCGACATTGTCTTCATATCCTTCTGCTGACAATCTCATTTCTGAATACTTTTGTCCATTGTAATAAAATTCACTCTTAAATGTTTTTGCATTGATGTTGCCTTCGATGTTTGCGTCATTGCAAGTCATTTTTCCTTCTTTTGTCACACTAAAATTGTCAGAAGTTATTGCAATATTCTTACCTGTAAGATTGATTGTTCCTCCGGACAGAAGATTGATTACATCACTTGCAGATAGATTTATATTATCTGCGTCAACCTTAAATTCCGTTCCGCTACCTGTATCTCCAATCAGTGATACTTGAATAATTTTGTCCGTTGCAGAATCCACGCGAAGCACAATCTGCTGTTCAGTTTGTTCAATTCGTGTAGACAGTTCGTTTTCTGCGTCCGTTGCGCGCTTAACTTCCGATTTCAAACCTTTCTCTGTGACTTGTACGGATGTCTTAACTCTCTCTGTCGTTTTATTCAGGCGTTGAAGCTGTGCGGTCACGCCGTTCATATCGTTTTCAAGCATTTCTTTACCTTTACAGATATAAGCATCTCGAAGTGCCTTAATTCCGGTTAAATCACGTTGAAAAACATATGTTTCAAATCCATATCCGTTTACTTCACCGCTGATAAAATCTCCACATTCAACGTATGGTTGTCCCTTTATCTTTGATGAATTGATTGGTCGGTAAGATATAGACGAAATCTTACTCAACAAAGCATTCGCAAGTGCTGTAATCGTTTCGTGTGTCTGTCCCATAATCACGAAGTTATCTTGCACGTAATAAGGATTTTGATTGTACTCTGTCAATACCTGTGCGCCCTCTGAATCAACGATTATTACTCCGTCGATATTTGATGTGAAAAAGTCCTCAACAAGCGGATGCTCATACATAAGTGACGTAGAAATATTGAATGAATTTTCACTATCTCCACTTCCGGCAGATGGGTATAAGTCGTTTGCCGGGAATAAATCATCAGCCGGCAACAACATAGAAGATTCAAGTGACAAATAATCAAGCTTGCCATATCTATCCATGCGTCCAAACACACCGCTAATTTCACATATCTGTTTCATTAAAGAAAGTCCGTTGATTCCGTTTGACGAATCAAGCTCCTTGGTAAGCATGATATTGTCTGCAATCAACGCGGCTTCGTTCTGCTCCACGCCGACATAATTACAAAGGCTATCCCTAAAATTCTTAACGCTGATAGGAAATGCAAGATTGTCATACCAATCTTTGACATCCACATCGAAATACCGCATCTTATCATATGCGGTCAGTTTCTTGTAATCTTTGCCGGCATTTTTCTCTATTGTTTCAACATAGAACACGCCCAACGGAATCTCTGTTTTGTTTGTGATAAGTACCGGCTCGATTTCATATCCTTTAATTCCACTATTCAGATTGAATACCGTCAATTCAAAGCTGGATGCATTACAACCGCCGAATTTAAGTTGTTCTTCTTCACAAATTGATTCGTGCAATGTCATTTGCTCTGAAAGCACGTCAGAACCCTTAATCGTTGGAAATGCATTATCCTTAAATCTTACTTCCAATTCAATCGGTGTGCTATCTTCGATATATAATTTTTTAATATCTTCCAAAATCTTAATCATACTGTTTTTACTCCATAAGAAATCCATGCCATTCTTGTTGATAGATACTTGATTTCCTTTTCATCAGCAAAGTACATAGTCGGTTCAAAATCAGCCATGTACATATCACTTGTCACATACTTATTTAATTCAGGAACATATACTTCAACACTTGCTTTTTTCTCAACTGCATTTGTATAGTTGGCTTGAATATTTGCAAAAATGCTTGACACCTGCGTATTATCAAGCATATTTCGTGTCTCAAATTCAACTTTCGGTGCAGTATTTTCCAAAGCCGTTCTATGTAAAATTCCGTTTACGTCACGTGTTGAATCCAAGTCTTGTCCGTAATTTGTTGCCTTGTAGCTTTCTGCCTTAATCATCGAAAGCGGAAATATGTAATTGCCAATCTTAATTAAATAGCCTTTATATGCCATCTAACCACCTCACATAAAAAGGGCAGACACATTTACGTGCCTACCCTATAAATTCTTAATATAACAATGGATTTGTACCTGTCCGGTTGTACGCTTGCCGGTTCGACCTCTTAACGCTCTCGAATATATCATTTGATGATATTCCTGTATCTTTTGCAAGAAGTTGTCTAAGCAAGTCATTCTGCTCACGCAATAACCGGTTCTGATCTGCCTGTGACATTGACATTCCATCTACAATTCCGCTTGCAATGTCTGTTGACATCCGACCGGTATCAATAACTGTCGACGTGCTTGTTGCCACATCTGTGTTGATTGATGATGCAATATCCGCTGACATATCAGCTAAATCTTGCAATGGGTCTGTAAACTGCAAGGATGTGTTGAATGCAGATGTCAAATCTGTAGCCATTCCGCTTGCATCACTTAACAACTTAGGCATGGCACTTTCCATACCCAAACCGATGCCGGGTGGCAAGAATTGACCGATTTCTTTATTCCATAATCGAGACGGAGAATGAATACCAAACGCACGTTTTAATGCGGATGTCAATCCTCTTGCAAGAGACACGATACCGCCGACAAGTCCGGCTGGGCCTGTGCTATTCCATTTGTTTGTTAAGCCGATTCTAAGTCCGTTGACAAGGTTCGCTCCGATCGGATTCCAATTCTCACGTTGAATTATTCCGCTCGTATTCTTTGTATGTTTTCTTGTATCGGATTCAACTCCGCCCCATTGATTATTTGCTCCACCACGAAGTCCTCCTAAAGCGCCAACAAATGCGTTAGTCACGTTCTTCCCACCGTTTGATGAATCTACTTTCATCTTAGCAAATTTCTGCGCCATATCGGTTGCCATGCCATTAAGAGTTGTGCCAGAACTGTTCTTCATTCCTGTTAAAGCATTAATCACAGACAACGACATACCATTAGCTGAGCTTGTAGCATTTTTACTCATAACAGAAAAATTGGTTGTAGAATTTCCTGCCATTCCTTGAATACTTGTTACAACCGATCCAGCCATTCCTTGTACGCTTGATGTCGTATTCTGTGACATATTTTTGACACTGTTAGATGCGCTATTGTTCATGTTGTTGTAGTCGGAAACTACACTATTTTTAGTCTGCTTAACAAGCGACGTTATTTGATTTTTCCCATTTGCAACAGAAGCTCCAACATTGGCTAATCCGTTTTTAGTCTTTTCATCAGCATCTTTCCCCGTTTGTTCCACATATCCAGGAATCAATTTTAAAAATCCGTTGAATTTTTCAGTCATCTTCCATGAAGCTTTTTCGATTGCTTCACTCAAATGTTCAAATGTATCGCTTCCTGTTTTCCCTGTCTTTTTGAGTGGTTTCTCTCCTTGAGCTACTGTCTTCCACACTCTTTGCACTGATGGTGGCAATTTTTCAATTTGTTCGTTAGCATTTTCTATCGCTTTTTTTCTGTTTTCGATTTCTGTTGCCCAATCAGTTTCTCCTTCTTTTACTGTCTGATATAATCCGGCAAGTGCTTTAAACGGAGTATCATATTCTTTGTAATATGAAGCCAATTCGCTGTCTCCAAGTGATTCTGCAAGAGATGCAAGACCTGTATTTACTTGTTTCCCGATCAATTCTCCAAGTCCAAGACCTGCAGCAATGGCAATTCCAATTTGACCCAAAGAAGCCTCAGCAGCACTTGTCTTAAAGTAAGCCGCCATTCCACTAAGCAAACCACCTCCTGCCGCATTTCCTAAGGAAGAAGATGCAAAATGCGTAACTATCGCATTTGTGATTGCATTTTTTGCAGCCGATGTAAGATTGACAGCCGTAATTGCAACACCAAGAGAAGCAATCGTAAGGCTTATTGCCTTTGCAATGTTTACATTTCCCTCTTTGTCAACCAACCACTTTACTACTGCATCCGAAAATTTGCTAAATGGTGTATTTTCATACAGCCAATTTCCAATCTTGAACCCAATTACCGCTGTCGTAATTGAGATAGAAATTGCTTTGCTAAGAGGAATAGTTGTGTCTCCAATTCCTGTTGATATTTCCTTTGCAAGCAAATTCTTTAACACGCCTGTGGCAATCTCTTTACCGCCATGCATCCATTTAAAAGCACCGATGGCAATTACAACCGTATCAAGGTCTAATTCGGTAAGAAAATCAACACCACCTTTTAATACATCCGACCATGATATATTTTTTAAGGCAGTAAATATTGTATCTTCGATTCCATCTACCCAACCATTGATAGCCTTTGCAAACTTCTTAAAATCAAAGTTTTGGAAAAATCCGTTTATTCCATACGCAATGGACAATCCAAGGTCGTCAAAATCAAAGTTATCTGTAAAACTAAGTGATGCAGTAATTGCAGTGTTTAACGAATTTGCAATAGTTTTTCCTGTTGCGTAGAAAAGCTGTGGAGATATAAGACCTGTTAAAAAGTCTGCTAAACCTTTTCCAAAATTCTCCGCACCCTTGTAAGCACTATCCCAATCAATGCTTTCAAGTTCTTTCGTCAAATTTATTCCGATGTATTCTCCGAGTCCTCTAAGGTTAGAAATGGCACTCTTGTAAAGTCCGTCTGTCTCTGTGACGTTAAACTTCATTCCACCACTTGAACCACCGGAAGATGCACCGCCACTACCACCAGAACCACCACTACCACCGGAACTATCGTTAGGCGTATTTAAGACATTTAATTCATCGAATCCCTGTAACTGTTGCTTTAACTTCTTAGCATTATCAGCCGCTTTGCCTGTGCCGGACGCAAGGTCGTCCGCGCCTGTTGCCGCATTCTCAAAATCATCTGCAAGCGCACCACGTTGGATTTCCAATTTCCATCCGAATATTGCACCTAAAGCATTAACAATATTTTCCGAAAAATTGATAACCGCATCCAAGCCTTTATTAAGTGCTTGAAGCAAAGGCTTTAACATATTGATGCCGGCATTACCCCATATAGCACCAAGCCTCTTAAAATTCTCTCCAAGTAATCGCACTTGGTTGTTCCATGTATCAGCGGTTCTTGCAAAATCGCCTTGTGCCATTGTGGTTTGCGACATAACGTACTGATAACGAAGCATTGTCTTTTCGGCTTGCGACATCGAATCAATATTTGCATTCATGCCATTATTCATCGCCCATTGCTTCAATGTTGCCTGTGTAAGGTCAAGGCCATATTTACGAAGCGGAACGACCATTCCGGTATATACCGCTTGTAAATCTTCCGCAACGTCAGCCTGTGACTTATCATAGAATGATGCAATATCACCAGCCAACTTAGTCAGATTCAAAGACACATCTGCCATATCATCGGATGCTTGTACATAGCCATCTGTGGATTTTGCAAGGAAGTTGTTCGCATCTCCGACCTGTTTTGCGGTAATACCCATAGCAAGACCCATTGATTGATATGTTGATGCATATTTCTTAAATGACAATTCGGACATTCCAAGCGTATAAATCGCATTCTTAGCCTGTTCTTCGACTTTATCCATAGATGGTCCGAAACTGTGCGATACTACGTTCTGAACCTCCGTCAAAGCTCCACTTATATCTATTGCTTTACGGAATACTCCTAACGCTCTGAATAACATCCAATATGTCGCATATACTTTACCTATTGCAGATGCAAGGTTGAATGAATGCTTCGATGCTTTCTTTGCTGAATTTCCCCAGCTATTTAGCGATGATGTAAGTCCACGTGTCACACTTCCGACACGATTACCGTTTGATGCAAGCTGTCCGATCGCCTGTGTCATTTGGATAATGTTTTCATTAACTGTCGGTGCGGTTGACATTGTTTGCATAAACCGCTTCAATGCTTCCGCAAGTGCATCAAGATTTGCGGCGGTCTGCGCAGTTCTGTTTCCGGCAGATGCAAGAAGCCCTAACGCCGACGCAAACTGTATTGTATTCTCTGATACAACGCCAGCTTTTGACAATGAATTTATAAGTCTTTTAAGGTTTGCCCCTAATAGTGGTAATGCTGTGCTTGTTGCCTGTGCATTTGCTCCGGCACTCGCTAATCTCGACACCGCATTTACGACTTGGATTGTGTTACTTGCAACACTTTTAGAACTACTTAGCGCAGATGTAAGTTGATTTATGTTTGCGCCTAACTGTGCAAAATTTACGGAGTTAAGTCCGCTCACATTTGAATTTGACAACCTTGTAATTGAATTTATAAAATTCACAAGACCTTTGTTGTCAAAATTCAAACCGCTAAGAGTTGCAATTCCACTTGCGAGCGGTGTCAACGTGCTTGACAACTGCGATAGCTTTGTTCCATCAACCGCTTCAAATTTCTGTATGCCCTTTGCAATTCGTGTAAAATCGGACAGTTTAACACCTTGGAAACTCTGCATTGCGCCACTAAGGATATTCACGCCGCTTGCCAGCTTTTGAAGTCCTTTTGTGTCTACACCACCAAGAGATTTAGACAGAACGCCCAATTTATTTATGAGTTTGTCGATTTCGTTATTTGCTTTTGGCGCTTCTGCTCCGATTTTTATTTGAAGGCTATCAATATCCGTTGCCACGATTCCACCAACTTTCTGTCATTACATAGTAAAAAAGACGGCACAAACTTATGTTGTACCGTCTGTATTGTCCTTATTTTTTGGATGCTCTAATTCATAATTTGCCTGCATAGCAAGAAGTCCAGCCAAAAATGCTTCACGTTGCTTTTGCAAATCTTCTTCTCGCGTTTCCATAGCTAAAATAACAGGTTTTTTCATATACTTTCCCTTTGGATTCTTTGCAAAATTAGCTTCGATAGCAACAGCTACCGCCGACATGGTATATTTTCCATTAAGCCAATTAAGGGCATCTATCTGTTTGATTTTTTGCTTATATCCGTCACGTACATATTCCAATTTACGTGGATTCATATGCTTAAATTCTTCATACGAAATCCCCATAGAATATGCCGAAGGGAAGAAACCTTTCCATATTACTTCGTGGACGCTTTTGAAGGCTTCTTGTGGTCTTGCGGAACTACCTTCGGTGTCTGTTCCTGTTCCGCATTCTCCATTGCCTGATTCATGGAATCCACCATCTTGTCGATTCCGCTCGTCACGAAAAAACCATCATCTTTCATGCATGGATAAATTATCTCGTTATATACATCTCTGAAAGACTTCTTTTCCTGTTTCATATATTTTTTTAACAGAGTCCTCGCTTCATCTTCGGATACAGGGTTATTCTCTAAACATCCGGCATAAAATGCCAGAACGCAAATTCTAGGAACTGTAGCAAGCATTTCTCCCGTTCCGTCAAGAACTGCCACTCCGACGTTGTTACCGGCTTGCGCTGATCTAGCAATATAAAGTCCAGATTTCATTTCGAACATTTTCTGTACAAGTTCCCCAACCTCTGCCGCGGCGAAGTCGAACTCTAACTTATATTCTTTTCCATTAACTGTAATTGTTTTCATATTCAATACCTTTTTACCTTTCCTCCTATGCCTTTCACATAGGAAAGGGGCAGACCGAAGTCCGCCCTTTCTGTGCAATGTTTAATTATTCATCAACATACGATGAATAGCTGTGTACCGCATTCGATTCTTCGTCACTCATCACTGCGGTATCAGAATCTAACGAGTGACTAACTATTCCCCCGGTGTAAATGCCACGGATTCGTCCATTCCCTTATACTCTTCAATCGTAAGATTCATCTCGATTGTAAGCAATTCATTCTGTCCGATTTCCGGCTGTGGAATCTGCTCCGGTGGCTGTGCTACAACAAAGAACGACTTCTCAATTCCCGGAATGATCGTCTCAAACCACATTCTCTTTCCGCCGGACAATGCCTTGTACTCTGTGATAAGAGCCTGCCATTCTGCGATTGTCTCCGCTGTAAAGTTTACTGTTACAGGGAATGAACCACCTGTGTCGGCACGTCCTTTAACGTATCTTGTTGTTGTATCTTCCAACGCAGATGCATCAATCTGTTCCGGGTCGATTGTGATTCCACCCAATGCGTTGATACGCGTCAACTGCTTAAAGGATGTTGGTTTTGTTCCGGCGGTTGCTTCTGTACCATAGCCAAATGTAATTTCAAGTGTTGAAATACCTGCTGCTGCCATCTTCTTTTACCTCCTTAAAAATATGCATAAAAAAAGAACCCAAAAACAGGTTCTTAAATTATTTATCCATCAATCTATCATTCGCTCCGAGTATTCTTCTGAATCTCGCAACGCTTCTATATACTGTTCCGTCGGACTTAAATTCCGGCATTGATATTACTTCGAATCTCATTGTCTTAAATACGTCTGCTACTATTGCAAGCATGAGTTTAGCATCATACTGTGATGTGTTCGTGAAAGTCTGTACATCAAATGTGGTTAAAACACCATTGATATTCTGACCGTCTAATGTCCGCCCTTGCTCCGTTCCGGGCAATTCATGAACGTAAATTGTTGGAAATGTTGGTTTTGATGATCTGCTTTCAAGGTTTGTGATTGTAACACCTTGTTGCCACTTCATGCGTGGAAATTTCTTTCTTAAATTCGGGATAGCGTATGAGTTGAGAATACCTAAAACTTTTGTTTCATTTTCGTACGCCCATGTATTATCAACCATTCTTGAATACCTCTTTTACAGTTTTCTCAACCAATTTCATAAGTTGAAGCGATGTGTAATACATAAAAGGTCTGCTTGGCATACCTTTTGTGATATGCAGTTTTCCATCATCTCCGATGTAAGTCCAATAATATTCGCCAGCCTTAACAAATGTATCTCCATTTATAGATATGTCTTGCATAGCCTGTCTAATTGTCTTACCGCTTGCGTAGTTCCATGTTACGCCATCCGGCAATTTTCCCGGATAAGGTGATTGCTTACCTACAATTCCGGTTCCGAACTCAACGAACATCGCATGATCTGTACCAGCCACAACCGCCCATACACCACCGCCCTTGACACTTCCAACATATTCAGAGTGAATGCTTTTAATCAAATCTTGATTAAATATCGCATCAAGGTCTGCAATCTGTACTCTCGCAATCTCTACGCCCTTTTCAGCTAACTTTTGAGCCACCATCTGACATTTATACGTCAAACTATTTTGGTAGTCTCTAAGCTGTTTTATAGCGTTCTGAATGCTTGATTGAGACAGACAATTCATACTGATTGTCTTTTTGCGTGCCATGCCATCACCTACTCTGCGTTTTTCACATTCTTACGGAGCAAATAAAGGTCAACTGTCAATCCTTCATCTGCCACGCCCTTTACGATGTAATCTGCCGACGTTGAATCAATGATTGTCTTTTCATTGTCCTTATATCCAACTTCCGACCGCTTCCATATCAATGCACCTTCCACAAGCGGAAATGCGTTTTTGTCTGTAACAAGTTGTGCATAGTTGGTAGAATCATCAATACCAAATTCTTTTGCGGTTGCTTCGCTTAACTTGTTGCTTATGGATGAATAAAAAATAACAGGCTCCGTATATGCTTCAATCGGTTCTCCTGTTACTTCTGGTATTTTATTGCCATCTTCATCCAAATATGGAATAAATGTTCCATCATCATCCGTATACCCGGTATAAATTATATTCCCATCATCATCGCGTCTGTACTGCGGTTGCAATCCAAGGCTAAGAGAATACTTCATCTTTTGCTTGTTAATTTCCAACGACATTTACTTCACATCCTTACCAAACCGTTTCCATAATTCAGATAGCTTTTCCCATCCAAACATAGCGACAAACGCCACAATGAATCCAGCAATAACGGATGCAACGATCATATACCATAGCATTTCAGCTTTGATATACTGCATATAAGCGATGAACGCTGTTACAGTAAGAGCGATTGAAAGCACAAATACAACCAAGTCCGTCGGAACATTCTTGAAAATGCCCTTAATCACTTGCGTAATCACGGACACAATAAATGCCAAGCATCCAACTACAGCAAGTAATAATGTTGCGTTGCTTAATAATTCCTGCATATCAATTACTCCTTTCCATATTCAGGCGCTCTTCAATGCCATCTAAACGATGATGAAAAGATTTGACACTTTCTTCCACTTTAACAATACGGCTGTCATGCGAATTGATTTCTTTCCGCATTTCGGACACTTCATTTTTTATGTCTGTTGTATTGTTAGAAATGGCATCTAACTTCATATTGATTCTCGTGTTTTCTTTCACACGTTCCTCAATATCTTTGGCATCTGTCCTTTTATTGCTTTTCAATCCCATAAAGACGGAAAAACCAAGTGATAACACGCTTATAATGATTGCTGTTGATACCTCAATAGTCATCAATCATATACCGCCTTTCTATTTTAGTTGATGTGCCGCCCACCACCCTTGATGCACACCGCCTGCTACCGCATCCGAACCTCAAACACGATAACGCACAATCTTCTTTTATAATGCCTTTACAAACGGATATACACCCACAAACAAGCTGTCTCTATCTCTCCAATGGCGTGATACTCCATTTTCTGAATAGCTTGTCATGTAGTTCTCGCCAGCTTGTGAATAGTCGTATACAACAAGGTTTACTATGACACCCTCAAAAAAGTTCATATCTTCTTCAATCATTTCCTGTGTGTAAGAATCCGGGTAGCACCGCTTTGCAATAACATCTTTTTTTGCTTGCTCAATTAGTTGTTCAATAATCGGATTGTTTTCGATTTCATCAAACACAACAACATCTTTTCCGTCAGCTTTCTCCATATGAAATTGTTTCAATCGAATTTTGACTTGTTCTAATGTTGTCATATTTATTCTCCTATAAGCCCAAAACGCTAATCAAACAATCTTTCAGCTCTTCGCCTGTTTTTTCTTCTGCATCTTCAATTCCGTATTCAGAAGCAAGTTCTCTAAGATTTCCAACAGGCATACGCTTAATTTCTGTCTTTGTAAAATTTTTTGACGGCGGCGTCATAAAGTCATAAGTATCAGAGGAAGTGTTTTTATCCACTTCCTCTTCAATCTCATCTCCAGCTTGATACCACACGCCATTATATTTAATGCCGTATTCAGCGATCATAGGCTACTCCTTAACCTTCATTACAAGCACGCTATCCATTCCCTCAAATGTAGGCAGACCAATCATAGATACTACGCAATGAGTATTGATTGGATGATTTGTTGCGTATGTGTAAACGGATACACCCGTTTCGACAATAGACAGATTTCCGTCCGTGAGGCTTCCGCTTCTCTCTTCTGGTGTCTTACCAAATACATAATCGCCAAGGAAAACGCCTGCTGTCTGTGCAGATACAATTCCTGTTGGCACAAAATACTTGGTTGTTCCGGTTTCATCAATATACAGTTTGTCGTATACCTCAATCTCGATTCCGTATCCACGAAGATACTCTGTAACTTGTGCCTGCTGCAATCTGATACCGCCATTATAAGCTGTGATACCAAGCACCTGTTTCTTTGTGTCCTCTGCCTTGAGTACCATCTCCCATGTCTCGGTGTTCATGGTGAATCTTGTCAGAGAATAGCCTGTAGCCTTTGCGAAATCTCTACGTGCTGTAATCAGATCATCAAGAGGTGCCGCTGTTGAAGGCTTATCCCATGTGCTTGTTCCTGTAATAGCCTTGAAGTGATTTTGTTTATGTTCTGCTCCTTCATCCGATGTATAATCAACATAATATGGCTTGTTGTCGATAACGACCTTTACTCTTGGAATACCATCTTCCGGTGCAAGCAACTGCCAAATCTGTCTCTCTGGTACAACAAGCGCGCCCTCGATGAGGTTCATAGGTTTCTTGCTGATTTCTCTAAGGACATCATTTGCAAGGCTTGAATTTTCTGCGCTTCTGTAGTTGTCGTAATCCTGCTCTTCTCTCTCGGTAACCATATATGATTCCCGGTAAAAAGGCATTTCATTTTGAATGTCAGAGAAACCTCCAACATCTCTCAACTCTGCCTGTGCATCAAAGTTAGATGCCTTTAATGAAACCGGAAGTCCGTTCTTTCCCTTAATGAATCTAAGAGAAAGAGAACTCTGCTTTCTCGTTCCGAACTTTTGTCTGCCTAAGTAAGGGGCAGAACCTAATGTTTTTTGATAGTTATCCCACATCACGCCAAGGCTTCTCGCTGTGAATGCTTCTGATAATGGTAATGCCATGTTCTTCTACCTCCTAAACACTTTCTGTTGTAGCTTTAATTGCCGGCGCACCATAGAATGTTACTCTTGGTGTTGCCGATCTTGCCTTGTCTGTAATTGAAAGTCCTGTAACCTTAGTCCAATCAATCGTTCCTTGATATACATATGTTCCCGGAGCATCTCCCTGTGTCACATCAACGTCGTGGAGTAAATATCCAACGCAGTTTTCGTCGTTGCTTGGGAACGGCGTGCCAGCTTTTACAATTTTTCTTCCGTTTTCGTCCGGGCTTGATACGGATGCCTGTGTTACAAGGCACGCTGCGCCTTCATACGGAAAAAACTTCAAAATTCCTTTTTCCTGAGAAAAATCTCTTACGATTGGTTTTCCCATCGTCTCTACCTCCTGTTAAATCACATAACTGTTTTTTGCATCTGAATTGGATGCCGGATTGCCGAATGTGATTTTTTCAGCATTCTCAACATCTGCTGTCTTATCTTTATTTTCGCCACCAGCACTTCCACCGCCCGGGACATCTTGATTCTTAGCAATCTCCTGTTCCTTTGCTTGTGCAGCGGCTGTCTCTTTGTCGGACATAATCTTTCCAAGAGATTCATAATCAAGGCTTCCATCGTCCTTAACTACTGTCTTTGCCTGCTCCGCCGTGATTTTAAAGTTAGTCATAGCAGCTTCTCTCTGATCTCTAATTGCATTGTCCTTCTGCAATTTAGCAATCTGATCATTTGCCGCTTCCAATGCTTTGTTTGCTTTCTCGACTTCCGTCAACTGTCCGGCTTCTAATTCATCAAGTTTCTTCTGCAATTCATCAGCTGTTCCAGCCTTTGCTTTATACTCATTAGCCTTAGCATTTGCTTTCTGAATTGAGCTTCCATAATCTGCCATGATCTTGTCTGCGTTTTCGTCACTAACTCCCATAGCGATCAATTCTTCTCTTGTCATAATTACCTCCGACATGTCATACGAATTTTTATACGGTGCAACGACACCGAGTGACATTGCTGTTTTATACGCTCACAGCTTTGCGAATTTATAAAAATAAAAGCAACTACCGATTATTCAGTAATTGCTTTATCTTTCTTATTCATTTGATCTACTATTTCTTGTGCCTTTGCTTTTTGCGCTTCTGCATCATCAATAGTCTTATACAGATTTTCGAGATACGGTTTCGACAAGTTAAATGTCTTTTCTGCGTCTCCCCACAATCCAACTGTTGCTATCGCAATAAGCGGATGTATGCCAGCTTGCAACAATACTGTAAGCGTTTGCGCCTTGGTGTACATATTATCCTGTGGACTATGATTGATCTGCACGTCAAAATCTCTTATTGACAACTTTAGATCGTTATCATTTACTCTAAGGATATTTAACACGACATTTGCAAGCCGTTTTTCTGCCGATTTAACAATAGGGTCTTTCAGTTTTGCTCTTGTCTTAGAGAAGTCCCAGCCATTACGAAGTTCTACGGCTCCTTGTGTATCTCCGCCGGTATTCCCTTGTTTGTTTGGTATTGCCAAAATAGATAGTGTATTATCCCATATATCATCTTTTGCAACTTGGCATTGTGTTTGGTTCAATTCCTGTGTCATAATATCGACGTCGGATTTATTATCTCCATTGTTTGACTTTACTGTCAAAGCATGGCTTTTCTTCATTTTCTCGAACTCTGTCTCGTCGATTTGGCAATTCACGAATTTTATCCAATACTGCACAAATTGTTCAACGCCATCCATTCTATTGGACTGCATATTGTTTATCGCATCCAGCATACCAATAACAAGCTCGATATCGGAAATTCTTTCGTGATTGTTAGGAAACTCAACAATCGGTATTCCGCCGTATGTGTGAAGTTTGCTCTCAATCAATTTCCCATCTTGAATCTTATAAGATGTCGTATCAGAAAATGCTAATTTATACCAATTTCCGTTTTCGTCTTTTAACTCCTGAACGGAAAGCATCGGCTCTTCTGTGCTATCGTTATAGATTGAAAAAGTATTCATCGGCGTTGGTGCAACAATTAAAAATGGAACATCTGAATTTGCTTTAGGTCTTGCCGCCTTAAATGATGTTCCTGTTGCGGATTGCCACTCACCAGCTTTGATGTCTTTTTCTTGCTTGTTTGCATCTGCCATAAAATCATTGAGCATATCCACAGCCTTGTTGATTGCTTCATCATCCTTTCGGCTAATGAATTGAATCGGCTCGCCGTATGTCTGTCCTACTTTGAACTGAACAATTTCGTAGGCATGATTTTCCACGATTCTGTTTGTGATATCTTCATTTGTTAGCTTTTGTCTATACAGAATCGGTTGATCTCCCTTGTAATAATTCCAAAGATATCGGATAACAGATTTGTTGTAGTAAAATGTTCCAATGCATTCTCCAATGACTTTGACAACATTATCTGTGGTTATCTTATCAACGCTTGTATATGCAATTTTTCTTCCATATCGGCCTTGAACAAGGTCTTGGAGATACATTCTGTTATTCATTCTTCCATACCTAAATAATTGTTACTCCGCTTGAAACTTCTCTTTGCGGTCTGTCTTTTATCTTTATCTCGTTGTATGCCGGATTGAACGAAACTCTTTTACCGCACTTCCGGCAACTATATGTCATTGTGAATGTTGACCGTCCATCATAGATGCCTACTTTACGCTTGCACCTCGGACAGTAAATTGTTTTACTTTTCATCCTATGCTCCTAAAAAATTGCACTAAAAAAGCACCGCGATAACGTCACGATGCTTTTCCAAGGATTTTTCTGTGAAAGAAATTGAAATGTCTTTAGACAACATTTGCATTTTAACTATACTATATGTTCTGTAGCGAAACAATATGCAAACATACGCAAAATAACGCAAATGTACGCAAACTTACGCATAATATAATCTTCCAAACATTTTTTCGAATGTTTTCATCGCTTTTGATTTGAGCAAATCAACTTTTCGTGTACTGCAATCTTTAAATTTTGCACATTCTTTGATATTATATCCGTCCACAAAGTACAGATGCAGTATCTCATACTGTTCCATATCTTCCATCTGGTCGATCTGCTTAATAATTTCTTGCTTCTTAGACACGTAAACATCAATCATGTGGTCGATTTCTTTCTCCGTATCAATAATCTTCACAACTGTATCTCCCAACTTGTCACGCTTAATAGAAGTTTGCACTCGCTCGCCATCACCGTTTCCACCTGTAGATGTCGCAATTTCACGTAGCCGATTTTTTTCTGCAATCTTCCTGTCAATCTTAATATCAAATTCTTTTATTTGCGATAAGTATTTTGCTGTTGTCATTTAATAGCCTCCTGTCCTAAACGGATTTGCCGTTGCTGTTGCCGTTGCAAGATTATTTGGATTTTCTATAAACATTTCAAGCTGTGTAAGTCCATCGGCAGCATCATCATGTTTGTTCTCTCCAATTGATACAAACATAGTCAATTCGTCCATAGCCGCTTGATATTCGTCGTTTCTTCGGTATCGAACAACGCCTAATTCTGCATCTTTCTGTAACTGATCTTGTGTAACCTTTTTTGATTCAAGGAAAATAAATTTCCTTTTGATGTCTCCGGAATACGCTATAATTTTTGATAGCTTTTCGACTTTATTCGGCGCTTTCCTGCTTGTACACGAACATTTATATTTCTGATCCTGCAACCTTTCATCAACATATTGGCAGTATAATTCTCCACCTGTATTTCCCTCAAATCGTGTTTGCCTTATTCCGTTCCCAATGATTCTTCCTACCACCAAAGGCAATGTAACTTCTTTTGCCCCTTTATTGAATACCCAATCATAAATATATACATCTCCGTTATCGTATTCTGCACCAATCGGCATTGATAAGCTATCTCCGCCGCCCCATGCAACATCCACAACTCCAATACGGCGAAAATCTCCATCCGGCAATATTCCGTTGAAATATCTTAATTCGTCCGTAGGGAAAAGCAATCCCTCACGCACAAATGGTCGCTGCATAAATTTAGCTTCCCATTCAGCCTTGTCAAGTTTCTCTCTCATATCCCTGTAATATGCCGTAGAAAAACCATTTATTTCATAATCGAAATTACTTTCGTCGTTTTCATCGAGTGCCGGTATTCTTCTAAATCTGTACTCTGGATTTCCGTCATAAGATTTTCGTAATCGTTCCAGCGGGTCAAGAACGTTCCATAATGTACCGACCATCAGCTCCCTTGCTCCGTCATTTTTACGGTCAACCATCTTATTCAGATATTCTTGATACGTATTTTCCATTCGAGTAGGGCTAAGAGAATGTTCACGATCTCTTACCAAGTCATCTACGTACAAATATCCGTCTTTTGATACATCGACCGCACCTGTCCATGTTCCATCAATGCCTCGGCAAGTAACCGTCGCGAATCTATCTGGATCACCCAAAGTAATAGTAAACTCATCCGCACTTTTGTCTGTTACAAGAGATTTATTTGCATATTCTTGATTCCAAAAGAAAAATAATTCATCAAATGCATATTCTTCTGTCGAAAACAAATTCATAAGCTCCTTATAAAATCCTTTTGCAAGGATTCCAGAGTGTCCTCCCATTGCAGAGTGGCTATTTGGTCTACGCATTGCAACCCAAGCAAGGAAGAATATACATATTGTTGATTTTCCGACACGGGATGGCATTGACAAGCCGTAAAATTTGATCTTTCTGTTTTCCAAATCTTCAAGGTCATTTACAACAACCTTCAAAGTTTTTCTTCTTGGATAATAAAACCGCTTACTCCAATTACGTTTGCGCTCCATATAATACATAAAGCTCTCAAAATTGTAATAGCTTTCCAATTTTAGAAGTTCATAATATTTGTCTATCAGGTCATATGGCGTATTATGATTTTGTGCATATTTCTCTAAATCCCATATAGTTCCACCTGTCTGTTTCATGCAGAATTGCTCTATAATGCCCTTGGAACGCTTTGTAAGTTGTAACCCATAATCAATATCATTTTCGCCGTTTATAGCCACCTTACAGGCTTCTACATAGGCAGATATTACGGATTCATCGACCTGGTGTGCCTTTATAAAATTGTCATATTGATTTACTGTGTTGATTAACTCTTTAGATGCCATAAAGAAAAGCACCTCCGCTCATTAAAGCAGAGATGCCGAAAAGAAATCTCTGCCTATAATTGTTTAAGGTTAGCGACTACAATCAATCTGTGGTCGGTAATGTTTTTATTAAAATTGCATTGTTTCATTGCAATACGGATGTAATTTATTCAGAAGCGCATTATAATCATCAATTACATATCTTACCGGAATCATATATGTTTTAATTCCATATCTTTTTGCCGTTTGATTTTCAATGGAACAGCCGTTCCAATCGTAACTCTCACATATTCCCATAAATACATCTGCCTGTGCCAGTTTCTTAAGGCTTTCTCCCAGACACCATAACGGTTGGTTTTCCACATCCGGTGGATTTCCAATATATGTATCAATCAGTTCTAATTCCTCACCCTCGTATATCTCTGCAATTTTCTTCATCTTCTGAATACTTGCTATGATTTCTTCCTCTGTTCTGCCTTTCATAGGCACGCTTACAAATAATTTTTTCATAACATATTCCTTTCCGCTGATAATCAGCAATTTAACCTCATTTTTTATTTTGAATTGTAATATACCTTAAATCCTTTTCCGGCATATTCCTTAACCGCCTGTTGCAGTTTGAATTTTGTATCAAAGCGATCTTTGCGCAATTCACAAATTCCGTCTTTCTTCACAGCGTATATTCTAAACGAAACCTGTTTACTTGCAACATGTAAAACACCTTTTAATTGTTCTGCCGTCATTTCATATACGCTATTTCCGACTATCAGTTTCATTCCTCATAAACCTCTTAAAATCTTTCCTGCACTTAGGGCATAATTCATATTCACATTCTTCTTCCCATACCAGCATAGGAAGTGTTTGTTTTGCTAAATCCTTTGCAGTATATATTTTGTCCTCGTTCAAAGGATCGATTTCTTGCGTCTTTATATGTACGCGATTTTTTTCGTATTTTATTATTTCCTTGCCACATCTATCGCAAGTGTGCCATTCTTTTTCATGTTTCATCATTTCACCGCCTTAATATCCACCATTAAATTTAAAAAGCCATTCTTTCAACTCTACATGCGCCTTAGCAAAGCAAGGTTCCATGTCGCAATCACTTTTATCAACAATTATTACATCTTCGCCATCGTGTCTAGCTTCTGGGTAATCATCAGCACAACCACACATAGGGCAATAATTGATATCCATTGTTCCCGGACATCTGCTATATTCAAAATGCCAGTATTTATTCATCCTCTTTGTTCCACTCACAGTAAATCCGCAAATGTTCCGCGATTTGCTCCAAGTCTTTAATTTCGTATTTTCTGCATTCTGTTTCCAAACCTGTAAATTTGTTCGTGTAATGCATCGTTTCTGTCGCAAGGATTTTTACAACATCCAACGGTTCAGCCGGAAGGACTACGCCATTGGTTTCTCTCGCTTCTTTTAAATCGGCTTTCAACTTGTCGATTCTGTTCTGTAATTCAAGTGTGAACCTGTTAAGATACATAATTTCGTAATTCAATTTATCTACGACATCTTTATCATGTTCCGTGAAATCAAGTCCTTCAATAATGATTCCATATTTTTCCCAAATCATATATTTGTTTTTATCTTGTGTTTCTTCGTTACCAAACTTATATTTTGAAGTTTCTACCGTAACTCCATTAGTCAATAGCAACGCACCTATAACATTCGTAAATGCCATAGCCATTTCTTTATCTTCTCTGTCTCTTATGTCTTTCGCAATGTTCTCTATCATTTCAATTCCATTCATTTCGACCACTCTCCTTAAAAACTCAGCTCACAATTATTAAAATCATCAGTAAAATCAAAATGCACACTCTTACTCCATCACATATTGTTTCGTTTTTCGAATTATCTCCATTAAAGAAAACCCACATGCCTAAACAACTTAGAATTGATAAAGCTATCAAAATTATAGCCTTTAACACGCTTATTATAACGCTTATTATGGTTCCAATCATTTATAACCACTTCCTTTTCGTGATTTTACTTATATCCGTTTCATGTAAATGTTTTCCCTGATCTTCCCGGAAAAGAAATGCTGCAAGCTCTTAACCACTCGTTTGCCATTCATCTTGTAATCGGTTGCAAAGTAATCATCAATCATCCACATATAATCTTCTGCTTCACAATCAACCAATTTGCCGGTCGGATGAAAATATGCATCGACGATACTCTTAATTGCGCTGTCTGATACGTCTACATGCCTTATATCAGATTCTTCTTCGTATCTGCCTATAAAGAACTGAATAATTTTTCTAAGTTCGATTATTCGGCTTCCTGGCGTATTCGGTTCTGCATATTGACCGATAAGATACGGAACATCATCAATTCGATATTTAACATTGCTTTGCCCGACCGCCTTTTCGGGAGAAAAGCATAATGTTCCTTTTTCTTTAGAAAAAGCATAAGATGTATCATTATTTTGTTTTTTAGTATTTAATTCATTAGTATTTATTTGTACTTGATTATCTACCCCTAGAAATTCAGTAGGTAGATTTTCTGTGTGTTGTTTTTTACCATTCTGTATTTCGTTATCTTGAGGTGTCTCATATACTTCATAATTATATTTTATTCTACCTCCGTTCATTTTTGTTGGGTTTTCTTTTTTAACAATAATATACCCAAAATCTTTTAATTCATTGATTGAAGATTTTATTGCAGTTTCGTTTTCTTTACATATCTTGCATAAACCAGCAATCGAATATTCCCAATCATCAGGCAAAGAAAGCATCATAGACAGTAAACCTTTTGATTTCAAACTAAGGTTTTTGTCTCTAAGATGCACATTACTCATTACTGTAAAATTCTTACTTTTATGTACTCTTATTACTGACATACAAATACACCTCCATTTACATAACAATATCGTGAAACTTCTTGTGGCAATCGGAGCAAAGAACTATTAAATCTTTATCTGCAACACTTCTTATGTGTTCTTCCCCGTGTCGATCGTATTTTTTATGGTGTACTTGAAGAATTATTCCTTTTTTAGAACATAACTCACATGAATAATTGGACTTTTTTAATTTGTAATTTCTTACTCCTTCCCAATAAGGAGTTTTCAGAAAATCACTATATTCCAATTCTTTTACACTTTTCTCAACCATATTATCGTCGAGCCAATATTTATCCAAAAATCCATTTTTCATTATGATTGATATCTTTTGATTAGCTTTAAGACCTTTTATAAACTCTCTGTTTGGGTTTACGTAATAATTTATATATTTCATTGTTTCCGATCTATATTGAGCTTTACAATCTTCTGTATATTTGTCGCGTTCTTCTTTTTCCTTACGCTTTATTTCATCTTTGCATTTTCCGCAAAAAGAAATGTTTTTATCAACAGATCCGTCTCTTATAGATCTTATAATTTCAATAACTCTTGTTTTTGTGGCATTCTCACTGTATTCGCATCCGCATTTTTTACAATGCAGCTTGACTATATAAAATGATTCTCCTCTTTTTGGATTGTCATCATATTTATAAAATGCATTTAACACGTTATTTGTTTTTGCCTTTGCCAATAAGCCCAATAATTCTGAATCAATACAATCTCCTCGCATTATCAACCTTTTGTCTTTCCCATTGTTAGGGAAAATTATTGATTTTACAAATTCTATATCCATAATCAATACCTCCACTAGATATTATCATGCATGTCCGTGATACATGCTACCCACATAATAAAATCCAGCAAACAGGCACCGTGGTCGTGCTTTTCGCTTCGTCAAGCTAGTTTGCTGTTAAGTGTAGCAGGTGGATTCGAACCACCATCCGGCTTTCATCGTTGTTTTCTGTGCGCACGCCACTCTGCCATTGAGATATGCTACAATGTGCGGTTTCTTGCGTGACCGATTCCAACTCTTTTCATATTCGAGTTAAAATCAACCACGCAAGCATTTTATTGATTCGGCAGGGAATACCGCAACGCCTGCCTATCTGGGAATGACCCGACCTCTTGATGCGGTGTGGATTTGCACCACACATGAAATTCCGTTAGTTAGTCTGCACCTACGAATAGGGAAAAATGGATTTTTATTTTCTAACGAATTTATTGGTGTAATTGCTTACAGCTTTTTACCAGACTTGTTAATAGCAATTCTTGTCGCACACCTTTTTCTTAACCATTGATTAGCGTTTACCTATTTCGCCACGCATCAACTGAAAAGCAAGATGGTTTTACGGATGCAAAGATAACCAACAACTAAGCTCCGAGGTTCATTGCTTTTTCAAACGCCGACAATAAAAATTGAACCTATACGCCGCATAAGCGACTACTGACAGTTTAGCAAACTGTTCCCTTACCAAATTAGGGTTATATCGGCAAAACACCGCCTATGACGGTATGCACATCCGAAAATGTGCATGGTTGGATTCCACAACATTGGGAGAAACAAAAAATGTCCCTTTGCAAGGTAATCGACACGGAAGACTCGAACTCCACCTATATCGCAATATGCGAATTATGCTAGCCAATTACACTACATGTCGATGTGACAAATCCTAGTCACAAATAAGTCGAAATTGTGTGGTGCACGCGTGAACACCGCGCAAAATCCAAGACTGTTCGTTAGTCACGCACCGCGAATCAGTGACATAGAATCAGACAAGATATTACACTCACGACCCGATAAGAAAATAGTTTGTTGCGTCAAAACGTATTCCTGGGTATGCAGGTTGTGAGATACGAAGCACCCGGAATCGAACCGGAATTTACGGGAAAACGTGGGGTGTGTAAAACCGTATGATCTGCCATTGATCTATGCTTCGTGTGCGCATCCTCTTGGGGATGGGAAATGCGCAAAGGAGAAATGTGTGTTCCCCATGGGATAAAAGGGGTTTATACGTGCCGGTATTCAACCGGCAAAACCCACCGAGCCTTGTGACGGCTCTTTAATCAGCTTTCCGCTAGTGGGTTACGAAAGGAGGATTCCAAAATGAAAAACATTAAGAATCCAAACTGCCCTAGTTGGATTCGAACCAACAAATGCAGGAGTCAAAGTCCTGTGCCTTACCTTTTGGCGATAGAGCATAAAAACGCTTATGCAGCGTATTCTGACAAAATCCTGTCTAAAGTCGGTCGTGATACACCGATATTCTTCGCAAATGCAGACTTGGTGATCTTACCGGACCGGTAAAGAATCAAATTGCTGTCAAGCAATTCACTATCTACAGTTTTCTTTGTGCCGCCCTTGTATTTTCCTTCTTTCTTTGCGATAGCGATTCCTTCTGCCTGTCTCTCTCTGATATGCTCTCGTTCGAGATTCGCAACGTAAGAAAGAATCTGCAATACCAGATCAGCGATAAATGTATCTGTCAAGTCTCCGGTTCTTCCGATAGTCGTGTCAAGTAACGGCATATCGAGAACCCTAATGTCTGCTTTGATTGTCTTAGTGATTCTTCGCCATTCATCCATGATCTCATCATAGTTTCTGCCAAGCCGGTCGATAGACAAGATAATGAGAACATCGTCACTCGTTAAATTGGCAATCATAGTCTGATAATCTGGACGTTCAAAGTCCTTGCCTGATAACTTATCTGTATAGATTTTTTCACATCCAGCATTTTTAAGTGCTTCTAACTGTCTTGCAAGGTTCTGTTCCTTGGTTGACACTCTTGCATAGCCTATAATCATAAATACACACCCCTTATCTTTAATTGATATGGGTATTATATCATAAAATGTAATGCTTTGCAATGCTTTGCAGTGCTTTTTATTGCTTTGCATTGCAATATTTATCCATTTATGTTATATTATGCTTATGGAGGTGTAATATATGGCTAAAAAGCAAAAGCAAAACGATGCTCAAATAACAGTTCGTGTTCCAAGTGAATTACGTGTTGATCTGGAAGCAATTGCAAAAAAGCAAGGTCGATCTCTTTCTAATCTCGTGATACACATTCTGAAATCTTATGTTGAAAATAATTAAGTCGCAAATCAGCGGCTTTTTTATTTTTCTGACAATTCAATATATTTATCCAGATACCATTTAGCCTTTTTGACATCTTCAATGCCATTTTTGTTGTTATGCCTGTATATGTACTTAAATGCGTTACAGATACAGAAGTCCATAACAGCTTCTTTACCTTGTGTTTCAATCATTACGTCGATGCACTCAAAGTTCCCTGTCTCATAATGCGACGGATGATTGACATTATCTGTTACAGTTCTTGTTATTACTCCACATTCGCTCATTAAATCCACCTCTCAACTACCCGTATTGCGTATACGTGAGATAAAATCCACTTTGCAATCGTTGATACCGGATTTCCGTCATATTCCCGTCTCGAATACAGAGATACCAGATAAATCCGGTCTGTGATTCTGCACACCTTATATCCTGTAGAACGGAGCCGGTGTATGTCTCGATACGTTATCATGCTTCTTCTACCTCGTCTCCCCACAGCTCCATATACTTCTGAACGTCATAATCGCCAACTGTTCGTTTTGCATAATCTTCGTTGATTGGAATAATATTTGAATAACTGATTGTTTTTTCATAAACAATGTATTTGCATATATCAAGGTCGAAGCTCACATATTTCTTTGTTTTTTGTAAACAACGAAACCATCTTCCGTTTTTGGTTCTGAATAATGCAGATTTTTCTTTTTCACAAGAATCCGAATGTTTCCAACAAACAACTAACTCTGAATCTTCTGTGCTGTAAAGAAGTCCCTTGCAAATGCGTTGTGAGTGAATAATTGTTGTACGAGGTTCAGCCTCTTTGTTGTCTCGTACTTCTCGATTTTCAATTTCTGAATTTTTATTTTTTCGCTTTGAAAATAATTTCATCTTTAATCTCCCATTAAATCAACCCTTTTTTA
>ERZ1024469.1-NODE-1-length-103251-cov-105.131323_pt1 | contig 103251 bp, 166 predicted proteins | sample MGYA00520803_ERZ1024469 | MGnify/ENA primary metagenome ERZ1024469 (study PRJEB33242, sample SAMEA3444308) | Homo sapiens | biome: Host associated; feature: Gastrointestinal tract; material: Stool | place: Uganda | collected 2011-01-01 ... | reverse complement strand
CAAAAATCGTATGCTTGATATGGTCGATAATGATTTTGACTTTGGTCAAGCTGATGAAGATTAGAGGGGATGGGGATTGGTAAAACAATCTCCAAACTCCTTTTTTAGAACAATCCTACGTAACAGCTCAAATAGACTGTTTTAATATATAGCGTTATTAACAAAAATATAATCAATATGGATAAGTTTTATAAAATTTGGTGCGATATGACGTTTGACAATGATGATTTAGCAAATAAATTTGTTGAATCATTAAACTCAGCTGGTGTCTCATGTAAAAAGAATGGGAATAAAGTATCAATATCTTACGTTGATTAAATGTAGTTTAAATCAACTGTGCTTCATAGGTGGCGATTATCCGAGCACATAAATATATGGTGATATAATCGTACAGCCAACCATTGGCGATTTACAAAGTGGTGACAACTTGAAAGAAAGCGACAACCTGGAAAGACAGGTAATTTATAATTTGATATAGATATTAAAGACCCCATATACAGTTGATTGCACAATTGAGGTTTTTGCCAAGAGTGGTAAATAGTAGATTGTTTTATGTACCATGGTCTGTGAAGATAGTGGTACATTTTTATTTAAACTCAGCTAGGGAGAGGATAACATAATCACTGATGAGACCTAGACGAAACTACACATTGCATCATAGTGTAGTCTGATATTCATTATTAGTAAGTATCTTTCTAGACTTCATAATACAATAATCTGTGAAGATAGTTGTATTAAACCGTTATCTCATGCGGTATACAAACAAGGATGACGGAGCGCCTACGCTAACGTGATAAATCGTAGGCAGTAATGTGGCAGTCATTGTTCCAAGCCAATGCACTACAACACGTGCTTATAGTACTTGCAAAGCTATAAGAGGGTCGCTTGTAGGACACAGAGGATAATTAATTAAACAGGTTTACATGTAGAACTGAGATATGGTAACTACAGCCTATTTGCAAAAGGTGCAAACTGTCAAATGTAGACCTAATCTCTATGACGATCCGGAGAGACGGATAGTGGTTATTATACACTTACTGAAGTAAGAGGGTATACTATGTACAAATGCATTATATGGATATTGTACTTGGCTATATGAAGCGCACCATAGCGACGGTTCGAGTCCAGTAACCACTACACCTTTTTATCAAATCATTTTTTAGTTACACAACAGGTTTTATTTCCATGCAGGTATATTGGTTCGTGAGAATAGATATACCATTTTTATAGATTATTAATCAAAATATATATAAATATGGACAAAAACAAAATTCATGGTTTTATGGACAACCTTAACCTCTTATTAATAGGAGCTGTAGTAGGTTGTATTATTGGTGCCTGCTTTATGTCTAACTACCATACAGGTAAGGGCAAAAAAGCAGAGAAAAAGATTGAAGCGTATAAAGAGTATTATAAATGTACTGAGACGCTTTTAGACTCTCTCGACGGTACACGTAATCTTGACCTCATGGATACAGACCTTGAGACAGATTATGGTGCAGATTACTTGAATGCCAAAAGTGCAGTTGATATGCTAGAAACTGAGTAATGGAAGAAGGTATTGATGTTACAGGTATACCTGGCCCGAACCCAATGTTAGGATGTGGTATGATACTGTTTGTAGTAGGTGTAGTTACAGTGATAGCGATATCAGGATATCTATTATTTAAGGTAAGTCTAATACTGCAAATATTATTCTATGGCATTTGGGCAATAGTGGTTGGTATTATACTTATTGTATTATGTTTAAAAGCGGAAAATCATGGTAAGGTATGAGCTCACAAACGACATCTGGTATTCATAAAAAGTACAAACCAGGACAATTGATTACAATTTGTAAAGATGTATTTAGAATTAGAAAAAACACATCTGCTTTTACAGATTGTTACATGTGTAATTTAAATTTGTATCAACAAGTAGAATGGTGTAAGTATTGTCTTCATAACTTACATTGGTGCTATTTTGAATTAATTAAAAAGCATAAGGGTTGAGTTGCATCAACCCTAAGTGTTTAATGTAGCCGTAGGGAGTCCAAAGCCTCCAAAGGGAAACCGAATTACAGATGGAACACAAAACTCAAGTATAGGTGAGAAGTAGTCCTATACAAGCAAATAATGTTTAATTATCAAAATTATGAACATTTTAAAGAAATTGATGGGTGAAGCATACCCAAAGCTTGGATCAGCAGTTTGTGCTGATGGTAACAGAACAATTGTAACAGTATCTCGTACGCTGTCTCCAGATCATGTTGATTTGGATGCTCCTAGTTATGTGGAGACCAAGTTCAAGAAACACATTCCAATCTTAACATCTATTGATGTTGAACTGGACGCTGTGACAGAGGAGCAGACCATCAAGGTGACAGTTGAAGTTGACGGCAAGTTCAACAGCATTGATGACTTGAGACATCTTGCATTTATCGCCAAAGCAATTAGCGAGATTGCAGAAGACAGACTCAGCGAGCCTGCAGCCATTAAAAACATCGGCCTGGATTGTAAACCATTCCTACATTTGTGCAATGAACCAGAAGAAGAAAATCACGAAGACGCATAACCAAGCGGTTAAGCCACAGTCAGCAAAAGGGAAACCGGATGCTGAATATCTTAACTACAAGGTAGTTGCTAAAGAGGGAGGATCTACAATGATCCTCTCTTCCGGGTTAAGTAAATGTAATGCCAAATCTTTGGAAAATATTTTGAATAGTTATATTAATAACAAGCATTCAAATGTTCCAGGAGCTGGCAAGACAATTGTTAAATTCTTAATAATTCATTAAGTGATAAAGAATGGCTGTAAAATTATACGAGAAACCGGATCACAGTCCTGGTCCAATTATAGCGATAGTCATAGTAATAATATTGTTACTCCTGACATCGAAGTGTCATGCACAGCAAAAAGCTGCAATCGACACAATGGTTTGTAAGGTTGAATGTATTAAGAAACTAGTACAGAAACCAAGCGCTAACGGCAAAACCGTTAAGTATCTAGCTGTATATGTTGATAAATCAGCAGGATTCTCAGAGATTATCCCAATCTCAAAGAGTGTTGTAGATTATATTAACACGTGCAAGCAATTCTCTATTGAGCCTATACTTGGCATTAGGTTAAGAAATGGTGTAATTACATCAATAGTACGTTATAAAATTAAATTTGTACACAAATGAAGTTTAGTAAAGGAGACGTAGTACGCCGAGTATTGCCTAGTGGCACAATGGTAGGTGACTTAATGGTTGTAACATGTTACGCTGGCGGCAAATTCGTAGCCGCCAGAGATATATCAACTGGAAAAGACTATATATATAGGTCAGAATGCCTGAAAAAAGAAGGAAAAACAACAAAGATTATGATTAGTGAAGATGATATGGATAAAATCGACGCAATGAAAGGCGTTGGTGCATTCTATCATAGCGTATCACCTGTATATGATAAGCTGTATGCTAATCAATCAAGATTTGTGTGTTTTATACTAGCTTATACCAAGGGTGAGACCATACATAGAGTATATCAACTTGGAAAAGTATTTAGAGTGCTTCGAAAAGTTGATGAAATTCGTAAAGGATACGAAATGGTTCCAGTTAAGCAACCAATGTACAAGCTACAATTAATTGGTGAACTATGAGTAAAAAACTTAGTCCTGGCAGGATATACAGCGTAAATGGCATTATTGTTAGGGCTAAACGTCGATACAATTGCAATGGATGCATCTTTAATAATCCTTTTTCTTGTCCAAGAGTAAAAGATTCAAAGGATTTAAACAAAGAGCCACTATCATGCATTGAAGACGGAATAATTTTTATTAGTCCTTAATTATGGCAAAACGTAGAAAAAACGGACAAATGTCTGACGAAGAATTAGAAGTTAGACGTCATCATGCTTCATTGCGTAGACTTAAATCGCATTGTAGCAGTGTAAATGTAGTTTTAAAGAACTACGAATCTGCAAATCCTGATGATATGTGTGTATTATCGTTAGAAGATGTAGATTTGGGATCAAGAAAGAGTTATTTAACAACAGATAACGATTCATGGTTCGTAAGTGAAGACGACTATGATGAGGTATCAGAAATAGCATTATATCTATGAAAAGAGAGTATGTAGAGCTATTCATAGCAATAGTGTTAATAATTATTTCAGCGTTCCCGTTGTTTGATATACTATCTAACATAGGTAGTACAATTAATGTAAGCGCTTTTTCGCTAGCAATAATAGTTATCATGTTGATAGTAATATTGTTCTCCAGTATTATATATTTTATATCGTATTGGACGGAAAAATTCAATTAAGTTGCATTTCAAGGGGGCGGATTATACCGTCCCCGAGATTTATTAGGTTAGAGGCCTACATAACAGTTCAAGTCTGTATAAAATCACAAATGGGTACCAAACAACTCCCTATGACTCTATTAAATAGCGTAATTACCTTAAAATTAATCATTTGGGTTAGAAAGAGAAAGAACGTTAGATAGTAGGAGACAATGGAATGGTTTAAATATAACCAGTGAAAATCGCCCATATTTGGACTTGTAGCTCAGCTGGTTAGAGCAACAGACTCATAATCTGGAGGTCCTAGGTTCAAACCCTAGCTGGTCCACAATAGATGATTCCGTGAATCTTTAAAACCCGGATAGTTAACATTTGTTAAATCTCTAATAAATTATCAAAATGAAGAGATTATTCGAAAAGCTTAGCATGTGCTTAATCATGCTTATTGTAGCCGTCACAGTATCGTCATGTGACTACATGAAGAAAACTAAGAGTGAAATCAGACATGATGATTCGCTCATGGTGTCAAAGATGATGCAGGAGACTGATAATCCTACATTCGCCAACTATTCTGATGCATTAGTGTATCAGAAAGCTGAAGGCCAATGGAGACACCAGGATTCTGTGTTCTTCAGCATACCTGAAAAGGTTATGCGTGATGTTGTATCGGTCTTAGAGAAATCTGGAGAACCGATAAACAAGAGAAGTATATCTCATGAGTTCGAGATGAATAAGCATGTGTATCTGAATCTTCCTGACAAACGGGATCAATGCGGTGCTATTACTCCTCCTGATATTCCAAACACGGAAGTCGTTGACACTATTATCGACGGTAAGCATGTGCAACTAGTGCAGTCCTCCAGTACAAACATAATGACAAAGGAGGATTAGCTATGAAGCGGTACATTATTATCTCTTATGAGGGTGCTAGTTTGAGTGCATCAGAAGTTGGGGCTGTAGCTTCACAGCTAAAGATTGTAAAACCCAATATTGAGGATGTACATGCAGCCACAATGGATGAAACAGAAGTTAATTCTGTTATTATCAATCATGCAGAAACTAAGAATGCTACAGAACTTTCTGTGGTAGAATCTGCATGTATCTACGTGAAAAAAAGATTTGGCAAGTATTTCGACTCCAAGATGAAGTTGCTGCTCGCATTGTCAGAGGCTGTAACTAATGAGCTCGACAACGAAGCTCTTATGAATGCTATTAAGGTTATATCTGGTGGCATAAGTAAGAGAATGCGTGATTCTTACGGTATTTCTACCGATGTTATCTATGTAGTGAAAACGGTTCAAAGTAACATGTAATTATGTGCAGAACACAGCGTAATACTAAGAAAGTGCATCATCAACGTCATGCAGAAGCCAAAGCAAAGGCATATAAGCGTGACAAGTTAAAAAACAAGCTAAATCCTTTGGACTATGTGGAAGATTCCGATATACGTTACCGAAAAAGTAAAGGGCAAGACGGTCAAGAAATTGATTTTTGAGTCTAAATACTATAGTGTAAATCAGGCTAAAAAAGCTAGGCCTGTACTCATTAGTTTAGCTAACTGTGCCCATATGGCTCCATGTGACATTACCATAAATAACAATGGTGAAACATTCGTTGAGAATCCGTCATGGAGTGTAGGCGAAGTAACAATATGTTAATTAATTTTATTTACAAACATTTAAAACATTATCAAAATGGCAAAAGCAGAAACAAAAGGCGCTGCTAAAGAGCAGCAGAATGTGTCAGCAGACAACGTAGTAGAGAAGTTGATGAAGGGTAACCTCGTCACAGACATCGCAGACAAGGCGGCAGAAGAGATCCGTCAGGATGAGGAGAAGCGTAAGATATCCCAGGTCAAAGAAATCGTCAAGTGTGCTGACTATTTCCGTATTAAGGAGCTTCTCAATGTCCGTAAGGACCGTGCGAAGGCAAAGATCACTCTTGATATTCTGAAGAAGCGTACAGATTTGTTGGCCCGTCTTCTGGGTAAGGACGAGAATGGTACCGTCGTTCCTGACGATCAGAAGATTACGCCAAATCAGTTCCGTGACCTTTCGCAGAAGATCGATGAGGATCAGCGTAAGCAGATGAATGAATTGAACCAGGAATACGAGAAGCACGACCGTGAGTTGCGCACCAAGTATCCTAACAGCTGGTATTATGCCAACTATCAATTCGATCGCTTCTAATTCTTCTTCTAGTACAAGTATCTTCGTATCACGTACATAGATTCTCAGGTACTAGAGATCCCAAGGGACAGTGTAGAGAAGGAATCTTAGAATGAATTAACATTCTCATCAAGTATCTTCGTATCACGATGGGAAGAAGAAATGTGAACCCACACAGTAAATTGGGACAGTAGATCAAACAATATGTTTTGTGCGTATCATTGTATCGGGGAGACTCAGGTAAAGAAGATATGTATTTACCAGAACCCTGCAAAATATATCAAAAATGCTGAATATAGCCCTCTAAGTATCTTCGTATCATGAGGATTCCTATATATTTTTAGCCATGTTTTAATGCGTTCTGAGGCGCCGTAGGAGATAAGTGGAGTAATTAACCACGATGCTGCCGAAAGCGCCTTAGAACGACTCTGAAGTGGCTTAAATCGAATGTTCTGACTGATCATCGGAACATTTACAAGAATGTACAGTGTGTATGAAATAATCTGACAAGACCGGCGTTCGACTCGCCGCATGTCCACACGGTTCTGTATATCTTAATCCGAATAAAGATGTACAATTTGGGCATGTTCTGGCTTTGATTGTCAGAGGAGATAAATACGTTAAGCACTATACTATAAATTAAACGGCAATGTAAATAACATTGTAGACTATACTAACGTAGCGTAAGTTTAGTCTAGGTGTTTCCTACCAAAGTGGAGAGAAGAAGAAGTTGGAACTACTGTTCAGTTTGGGGTTCGATTCCCCAGCTTCTTCCTATTAGTTATGACAAAGGGATATAAAGCGATGATAAAGGACAGGTGTCCTCATGTCGTCAACCTCGCGTTTAAATGGTGTACAGAGTTTGGCAGATTATCTAATATAGGTAAGAAGCCACACGAAAGGATTAAATATGCTGTAAAGACGCGATGGATAGACCGTGTATACCAAGAAAATGTAGCAATCTATAACACTGGAAGAGGAACACCTCGAACAGATGAAAAGAATGCATCATTAAGAAAAGCTCTTGGAATACATGAGGGGTCTCAAAATTTTAATTTTGCAGACTCTATAAATTTGGATGGTATCAACAAAACATTTAACTCTGGAGAACGAGCATTTTGGATATGGGTTAATAGCTGGGTAGTATGGTTCCAAGAGAACTACAAATACCTAGAAAACTATTATAACATATCATGTAAATGTGGTAATATGGCTTTATTTGATAACGCATTATCAGAAAAAGCTAGTTTTCTAGATGAATATTTTGAAGACTTCTCTAAGTTTATTAAGAAAACATTTAATTAAACAAAATAAAAAATGGAGTATTTCCCTAAAATGCTAATTTACAGAGCTAGTCTGTTAGGCTGCAAAGAAGAAGGTATAGAAAATGTGATTAACTGGTTTCATAACCGCCTCAAAAAAGGCTTTACTTATGAAGCGCACATATTCTGTGCAGGAGACAGCCTAGACGAAAATTGTATATATGAATACTGTTGTAATGAACAATTGCGTAGAGTTGGCGACTGGATTATGAAAACGATAGTCCTTAGCAACCCTATGAAGTTCAAAACACTTACAACTCGTATGCGTATCGGTTCAGGACTACTTGAAAAAGTAGAAATGAAAACCGGAGGAAAGGATTTGAAAATAATCCTTTTTAACAATTTCGTCAACAACGTTTGGTCACTGTACCGTCAAAAGATGGTATATGATCTTCCGTTTTATCAGGAGTAGGGTGAGAGAGATCTCCCCTACCCCACAATATGGAGTATCAGCGTATCACTCAATCTGAGATTGAGACCATAAAAGAAGCTCAAAAGGGAAATGAGCTAGCGTTTAATAAATTGTTTAACCGTTACAAAGAGTTTGTTGACAACGTGCTCTTTTGTTACGTGAATGACATGGATGAAGCTAAAGATCTTACAAATGTTGTATTTCTTAAGGTTCACCAAAAACTCTCGACATTCACAGATTATTCGTCTTTTGGCGGATGGCTGAGAATTATAGCTAACCGAACAGCTATAGATTATCTACGAAAAGTAAAGGAAAAATCAATGGAATTAGGAGAAGATTCAGGCCGACTACCTGTTGAATTAACTAATTCTTCGGAAGAAGAGGATCTTGTCAATCTTCTTGAGTACGAATCTCTTCTAAAGGAATTTGAAAAACTCCCAAAGAAGACACAGAAGATTTTTAATTTATTTTATGTAGAAGATCTTACAGTTGATGAAATTAGCAAAGTGCTGAAAATTCCTACAGGCACTATAAAAGCTGCTTTAAGCCGCACTCGTAGGAAAATTAAAAATAACTTAAAAGTTTAACAAAAATGACTTCACTTTTATTATTGATTCTCTCGATTTTTGTAGCTCTTGGTTTCGCAAGATACAATAAGAGCAACAAGTTGTTCTGGATCATTCTCGTAAGTCTCTTACTTGGCTTTACCGGTAAGAGTATGGTCAACTATGCCTTTGTTGACCATAAAAGTGAAGCTAGTACAGTTAAAGCTACAGCTCCCATGCTGGCACCGACGTGCTCATTTCAGGCTTTGGAACCCTCAGAGGGCGCCGGTACATGTGCTGAGACAAAACCAGCAGGTAAGGATACAGCTGTAGTAGATACTGTTGCTGAGCTTAACTTGGGTGAAGATGAGCATATTAACGTGCTCACTAAGCCTCCACGAGATTGGTTAAAAACGAACTTCATATTCGACACAAGTTGAATTTAAGTTAGTTGCCCAGAAAGTATTAATTAATTTTAGTAAATAACATTTAAAAACATTATCAAAATGGCAAAAAAGAATGGAAAGGGCAATGTAAAAGTTGCTCAAAATAACAACAATGGTGGTAATAATTCAGAGGCAGCTGTTGAGGCTGCAGCTATGCTCACAACAGTAGGTGGATCAAGCATGGATCGTAACCACCAGGTAGATTTGTTGAAGATGGCTCACGATCGCTTCTTCTTGGACGAGAAGGCTGCTGAGCACACTGGTTTCCCACAGGGAACTATCGACAAACTCAACCACATTAATGCCCTCGGTATCGCTGTATGCGTATGCAACGAGGTCAAGTATGGTACCAGCGATTTCGCTGTTGTAATCCGCAAGTCTGCTCTTCCAGAGCTTACTGAAGCTTTGAATGAGATTGGTGTAAACTTTGATGGCACTAAGCTCTTGCCTTCAAAGGATGATCCTGAAGCAGTTGAGGTTACCGCCAAAGCTGTAACAGTATCCGAAGAGACTTCTAAGAAGCTCGAAGAGGATGCTAAGGCTCGTGCTGCAACAGCAGGTAAGGTTTTTGATCCTACAAAGATCAAGGACGAAGAAGAGCTCAAGGAGGCTTTGTCTGGTTTCTTGGCTTTGAATCGTGATTCTAAGCTGATGGATAGCATCATGCAGTGTGTGAACTTCTATAAGGCATATCACTCTATCGAAGCTAAGCGTGCTATCACTTCTGCTGAGGAGACACTCAAGAATACTAAGGACAAGAAGTACAAGGAGAACGCTGAGAAAGCTCTTGCTTCTGCAAAGAGTAAGCTTGAGCGCATCAACAACATGAGCTTTCATGACATGTTTCGCGAGATTGTTAACTTCACAGGTCGTGTCGGAACACTTACTTATGGAATTGGTGCTCACCTCTTCAATGTTACCGCTACGTCAGGATCTCCTGTATCTGCGTTCTGTGAGCTTCGAGACCATTCTACTGACAAGAAAACCGGCGTATGCAAGTACACCGATGATCAGATTGCAGACGCTGTAAAGTGTTTTGTAATCATTGGTGCAGACGAGGTTCGCGAAAAGGGTGTAGCCTTACTTGAGAAGCAAAACAATCTTCCTGAGAAGGATCGTGTCAAGGCTTACATTGATACAGCTAACAAGAATATTGCATTTGCCGATAAGGCTACTGCAGCTGTTCTTGCGGCTCCAGGTGAGTTCGTTGAGAACTTGAAGAAGAACTTCTTGGAAGGTAACAACTTCGCAAAGAAGACTGTTATCGCCATTAAGCGTGCGTACTATCGTGACGTTACCCCAGACATGATGGCTAAGGTTAAGTCTGATTCGATGCTTGATAACGCTACGCAGTATGCAGGTATCATCTCTAATCTGTTCCGTAATCCTTCTGATCCACTCGTAGGTTATGCCAAGGAGAACATTATCGACTTGAAGTTCAAGACCGATGAGGAGATCAAGGCTGAGGAAGAGGCTGTTGCCAAGGCTGCTAAGGAAGCAGCTGAGAAGAAGGCAGCCGAGGATAAGAAAAAGGAAGCCAAAGGTAAGGCCAAGGCTCAGGTAAAAAAATAATACGGCCAATTAAGAGAACTGGTTCACAACTAGTTGGTCGCATTAAAAGAGCTTTGGATATCCAATGGCAAAGTGAACGAAAATAATTTAACTATCAAAGTATGAAAAAATTAGTAATCACGTTGTTAGGAGCAGCATTTCTTACTATCGGTATGAATATTGCCGACCTTAAGAATGTTCCCCTTCCAACTACAGTGCAAACAGTAGCAGCATCTACTGTACAGCAACCAATGGACCATTTGTTTGGTCAAGTGAATCGTGCTAACCCTGATACAGTGCATGATACCGTTAAGGTAGAAAAGCCTGTACCTTGTAACCATAAACAGTTACCTGCAAAGGTAATTGTTAAACGCACCGTAATTAAGAAGACAGATACGTCGTATGTACCACTTCTGTATATTATGGAACCTGGAGAAAAGGTCGACTCCACTAATCACAACTCTACCATTCGTAAGGGAGAGCTCCGTGATTATATCCAAATCGCCTCTAATGTACATAAGTAAACACAAGAACCCTATGTGCTATAATTAGGTAAGTACATATAGTAGATCCCATTAGTCTACGTACTATTCTGGAACATCCCCCGCGAAGGAGCTAGAAGAAAAACTCAATATTAAACTTGATCCGAGAATATGTTAACCCTGTCTTGCAGGGCAAGATCACTCAAAAGGTAGGATGAAATGTATCAAACATTGAAACAGTTTGATATAGGTAGGAGAAGCGTTGTATCAGCTCCTATAATTGCACAGCTGGACTTGTGAGAACCGTCTGGAGACAAGCTGGATGAGGCTGAATGCACCTTAAAAAGATGCAGTGTAATTACAAACGCATAAGTCCCAAGAAGGGCATATTGAACCGTATCGTAATTATATGTGATAATACTAAGCATATACAAACGTTACACGAGATGAACTATATTGGTCCCCAGTAGGTGAACAGAATTGCATACATGGTATGGTGCATGGTGCTGGAAGAACCGAGGATATCCCAAACAATATAGAAGTATTATTAAGCCGTAGGTAGTGTTTCTAGTGTCCAAAGTTAGTATAAAGGCCGAAAAACTACATCAATACTGTGGGAGTAATACCACACAGAGTAAACTAAATGAGTTTGCTGACTATACCAAAACCTTACTGTTCGATTCAGTACAACTCCATTGAAGGGGTGCCAGGGATGGGGTAGAAGTGTCTGATTGTGACCGCCAGGCTTTTCTTGTTTATGCGGTATATAAAAGTAAAACAAGCGCAAGGGTTGGGCAGCCCCTTAATCGAAGCTCTACGGGAGTATCGTACGCGGGTGAAGATCGCGGTGAAAATCTATTCCAGTTGTATTATTAGGATGTTAGGCAATCCGAACTTACAGCCAATTTCCATGAAAATTAAATCATTCATGAGACTATGATCGATGACTCCGTTACAGTCAAAGAAAATTGATGGAGAGCTATCCTAGAATAAGAAATAGCAAATCAGGTAGAAAGTTGATTCGAGATATGTCCATCCAGGACCATTTGACCTCCACTTTCATCCAAAACGATCTAGACTAATAGTCTATTTGCACTATGACATACAATATTATATAGTCTCTACAGAGTAGTAAACTGGTATATTATGTATGCGTATGTTGTATGCAAGAGATATAGATTATGAAAATCTAGAAAGTTTAAAAGATAACATGTTTAACAAAAAATTGATGTCCCTTCATAGAGTGAATCTTACGTTGTAAGTAAGGACTTAAGGTGAAGAAATCGAGTGCCAACCGATATGCCAACCATGCTAAAGTATATTGCGCAACAGTATATGTAAACATAAAGGTTCGAAGCAATACAGGAAATTGATGGGCAGCTTATATCTATGTTGTAAAACGACTGTGTATATTATATGTGTATACTGTCTCTATACATGTATATTACGTTATAAGTGGGTGACAAGATGAAATGTATGGGTTGAATTCCCAATATTCGTGCACTATAAATAGGAGGTAGTAATACCGGTACAGAAAAATTGCAAACATCAGCAAAGATGTAAAAAGCCGTAAAGTCTGTGATGGGTTTGATCCTGAGACATTCCGATAACCAACCGCTGGGTACATGCCATAAGCCGAGTACCGCAGTAAGGAGACCTAGCTGACAGTCGCTTCTAAGTTAGCAGTAGAGATAATCTGCTTTAATAACAATCGTGTAGGAATATCTTGTAAGTATAGTAAGGGAAATACGACCGAGATTCTACATATTTTCGTGGGTTATAAGAATTCTAAGATTCTATGAGTGTTAGTTGCTCTGCAAAATTTCACCAACGAAGATTAGAATAGTTAAGTTAGAAAAAACGTGAACAAAATAGCAGAAAACAGTTCAGCATTTGATTATGCAAAGGAAGCATTCAAAGCTTTAGACGATGGGCCTGGATAAACCAGTAAATGCTAATTGCATCATACGTATGCAATTCCTGCTGCAAGCCTACTACCCTATTGTTGTAGTAGGGAGAGTGCAGCTAAGTCTATATAAAGCGTCTACAATGGTAGAACTTCCTTTAGAAAACTAAGTACGCAAAGTAGTAACCAAGTATCTTCGTATCAGCGTTGCTTTATTCAATAAACAACGGCAAAGGTGTAGCCAAAATACACCATATTTTTCAATCATATCGTTAGTTAATCAATAACGATATCAAAAAGGATATGATTATGTCAGAAATTAATGTAAACATCGTGGAAACTACAATTAAATCAAATCGTACCCCACTGAGCTTGCTCGGTGCAAAAATGTTTGGTCAGGATGTATTCACTCCCCAAACTCGTATGTTCAACCCAGATCATGACAAGATTTTGGAGCAGGCTAAGCAGAGCTCTAATGTAAATCTTGTCCTCAATCGTTCTCCTCGCCGTTTTGCGATCGGCTATATTACGATTGAGTCTATGGCAACAAAGCAGAATGCAATCGGTGATGTCGTTTGCCGTCTCAATGAGGGCACCGAGCATCAGATTGATATCCCTCTCAGTGGGAATAGCACCAAGTTTGGTGAAACCACAGAGGAGGCAGTTCAGAACGCTCTTAAGGACAAGAACTCTAAGGCTGTGTTCTCAGATCCTAAGGATTTGAGTGGCATTCTTAACGATCTTAACCGTGGTGAGATTGCTCGTCTTGACGCAATCATTGAGCAGGCTCAGAAGGCTAAGGCTCAGTGCTTGTCTGCCATCGCAGCAAACGAGAAGATCGTTGCTGACTACGAGCGTCAGAAGGCAGATTCTAAACCAGCTGATAAGATCGCGTAGAATTCATGGAGGCTGTTTTAACTGAGAAGAGTGTTAAGCTTATTGCTGTAATGCTCTCCGAACCGAAGATTAAGGCAGCCGTTTATGAAAAGTTGGACCATACAGAGAAATACAAAATCTATACCATTAACGATGATGGTAGTATTACTCTCGGTTCAACTAGGTTTCATTTTTGGAACAAGATAATCGGCTGCGAGCAAACCTTACCATTTGAGAGTTTCGCTCTCAAGGTATGGGATGCACTAGTGAGTCTTTCTACAGGGCTTAACCAAAAAGCCATTATGGAAGGACTATCACAAGAAATTGTGATGAAAGGAGTTAAAGATAAAAACTTTAACTGGGTCGTAGAACGACTGTATGATGTTGCGACAAAAGTATGTCAGAATTCTAGCATTGCTGATGGCGTAGGAGCGGACCCTGCGGGGTCCCGGGTGTCAGGGCCAAGGCTTAACGCTCAGCAAGAGTTTCCTGAGAAAATTGTTATCAATATCAACGGTCGTAAAGAATATTTTCAGGTGAAAGACTGTATAGGTAAACCAATGATTGAGTTGGAGTACGGAATTGTAAACGCTAAACGAATAATGCCATAAACAGAAACATTCCTGCGGGAATGGTGTATAAACTGCGAGCAGAAGAGTACACATTCATGCATGGTATTGTCGTTATTGTTTATAACGAAATACAAAGACGATATTATTAGTTTATATTGAAAGGCATCCTTAAACGTTCTCTGCGGAGAATAGGTAATCCGCCCTGCGGGGCAGGATTGCCAATGGATGTCTTTTATTCTTTATTACAGTTATATGTAATATAGGAACTAGGTAAATGGCTGATTCAAGTAAATTGTTTAATTTTAATCAAACTATATGAATAAGAAATCAATTAAATTGAACTCAGCAAACATTATTACAATTCGTAAGAACATTGATATCACTATCAATAAGTATTGGCGAATTATTCGAGCAGAGAACCTTATGTCTAAGAAGGCAATTGCAGCAAAGCAGGGTTCTGGCTTAGATCTCAAGAGCTTGTATAACCAGATTGTACAGCTTAGTGAGAAGCGTATTATGATTAAGGGTATTTTGGTAGCTCTTAATACAGGTACAACTACATTCTCTTATGAGGATTTTAAGAAGACAAATAACTATAGTATTTTCGCAGCATGCGAGGCAAAAGAGGCAATAGCACAACTTAAGATGATCAAGACACTTGATCCATCAACTAAGGCAAAAAAGGGATTGAAGGCTATGCCTAAGCGTGAGGTATTCTCCTCAGCTAAGATTGCTCAGCTTATTCACGAACAACAACTACTAGCAAATAAGTTTGATGCTAATCTCGAGAAGTTTAACAATGAGACTTCTATTGAGATTAAGGATACTATTGCAGATAAGTTCGAAATGGATCTTGCAGCTTAAATGCTATAGGTTCGAGACAAGTATAAGGGTCGCCGAAAGGAGTAAGATCGAGGCTTACACGAACCACAAATAAAGAATCCCTTGCCTTAAAAATAACATTATTAACACATTAAATTATCAAAATTATGTCAAAGAAGAGTAACAAGAAGAACCTCAAGAAGGTTCAGGCTAAGATAGGAACTACACCAGTTAAGGCTGAGGCAGCTAAGAAGGAAGAGTCTAAGGCTGCTGTAAAAAATACAGAAATTGCTGCAGCAAAAGACGATGCTAAAGCAAAGAAGAAGACTGAAAAGAAAGCTCATGAGGAGGCTAAATATGCCGCTTCCAAGGCTCGCATAGAGGCCCGTCAGGCGCGTAAAAAGAGCATCATGGATAAGTTGATCGACTCCAAGAAGACAAAGGCTTCAGAGCCTGTTAAAATCACTCTGGAGGACCGTTTGAAGAAGCAGGAAGAGCGTCGTAATGTCGCTATGGCTCGTCATATCGCATCAATTACCCGTCGATGCAAGCGTATGCATCTCAACGATGCCGACACCAAGAAGGTGATAGACATCGCAAAGAAACAGTGGGATAACGCCACTGTATACAATATTACAGTTGTGTGTGATCCTGCTCTGGAAAAGAAGAAGGAGCTCGAGAAGTTGGTAAAGGACTGCGGCATTAAGTCTGCATGCATTACTAACTCTACAGCATTCTTTAAGGATGTGCCAGCAAGCGTAGTAACAAAACTGCGTGACCTTGTAGGTAATGCTACATTCTATCAGTATAGCTCTGATAGCAAGTCTCCATTCGAGGAGGCTGGCATAGATATGTCAGGCAATCACAACAAGCACAAGAAGAGAGGTGATCCTCATACTATCGAGTGCTCAAAGAACGCCAGTGTTAACTTCTACAATCTCCGTAGAGCCAAAAAGAAGGCTAAGGAGGCTCTTGAGAAGAACACTTACAATTTCCGTCACGGCTCTAAGGCCGAAGGACGCAAGCTTCGTCGTGGGCTCAAAGTTAAGGCTAAAGCCGTAAACAAAAAGCCTACACAAGTTAAAGAAATCAGACAAAAATCAGCTAAACAAGCAGCTTAATCATAGGAGGCAACGTTATGAATACCCAGAATAATCAATATTTGGACGATTATGTTGAAAAATATCGTGACATCAAAGAGAAGTGGCTTAAAGACTTCAATAAGTCTCATGGAACTACTTCTAAGTTCTGTAAAGAACATGGTATACATGGTCTTAAACGTAAGAGACCTTGGTTTATACTGCTAAAGCGTGATTCGATCAAAATTGAATCTCGCAGAAAGGTTACGAAGCTTAACCATACAGAGCTAATGGAAGGGTATGTTCAACACAAGTTGCAGAAATGGGAGCGAAAGCACCCATGCCCGGTTAAGAAAGACGACTTGTTCTACGCGCAGCAGTTCCCGGTTTGGGAAACAGAAAAGAATGCTGCAGAAGAACATATTAGAGACTTAGTTGTCGCTAAATATGACAAATTACAACTTGTTGGACGATTCCAGCATTCAGACGACAAGTTCTCTGAGCAGGAAGTTGCTCAGATAAAAGACAATGGCGAAACTACCAAGTACGGAGGAGTAAATTATCTTCCAAAAAGTAGCAAAGTCATGAAAGCGGCTTATAAGGAGACAAATAAGGTAAAGGCAAAACGCAGTAATCTTGTTTGTACAAACCTTAAAGACCATCGAAAGAAGAAGGGACGAATTCTGTTACCAGGCGCAAATAAAATGCGAATGGCAGCTTAAGGCGTAACTTCTTCAAAACCGACCAGGACACCACTGGTCACCCTAGTGTGCTCCGAAAGGATATGACTGCGAGGTGCAAACCCTCACTAGGGAACTATGATAGTAAAGGAAAGACCAGTAGTTCTATATGACATAGAAGTTTTTCCAAACTGTTTTCATTGTACTTGTAAAGATTCAGAGAGTCATAAACTATATAAATTCGAGATATCCTGTCGTAAAAATCAACTAGAAGAACTAGTTGACTTCTTCTACACCAACAGAACTGATCATATAATGTGTGGCTATAACAATAAGCATTATGATGATATAATCATAAGTTACATTATACATTTCTGTAGTAGAATGAAGCGACTAGGATACTCGAGAATTTGTAGTTCTCTCTATTATCTTAGTAAAGAAATAATAAGTTCGGAAAAAACAGGAAATATTGATAAGATTAAAGTGTATAAGTATGCAAATTACTTCTATTCATTTGATCTTATGATGATGCTCTATAGCGCCAAACAGCAGAAAAGCTTAAAAGAAATAGAAATACTCTTACATATGCCAAATGTACAAGAGTACGAAGGAAGCTTTGATCTGCAGATCCAGGAATGTGATATTGATGCTATGATAGAGTATAACGTGAACGACGTAGAAGCTACTGAGACTTTGCTTAACAAAGTAAAAGAAGATGTAGAACTACGTCTTGAAGTGGAAAAAGAATGGGGGTTTGATGCACTGTCAATGAGTTGTGTACGATTTGGAGAAGAAGTACTCTTGCGAAAGACTTTAGACATTACCAACACAACAAAAGACGAGCTTAAAACTCGTACTCGAAAAGTCGGAAACATTCGTCTAGGTGACATTATACTCCCATTCATACAATATTCTAATCCAAAGTTGAAAGAGGTTTTATTGGATGTAAAGAATGCTACTTGCAACGCAAGTAAGTCTGATAAGAAACAAGAAAACTATGAGAAGAAGTTTGTTCTCTCAAATATTTGCTACTCTATAGGAGAAGGTGGTATACACACCATCAACGAACCTAGAGTCTACAAACCTACAGCTGAACAGTTTATAGGACACTCCGACGTTACGTCTATGTATCCTTCGTTAGCCATTATAAACCATTGGCTTCCAGTTCACTTAGGAGAAGATTTTTGGAATGTGTACAGTGCTCTATACAAGGAGCGCTTGGCTGCCAAACGTAATGGAGAGTTATTAAAGTCTAAGGCATTTAAACAGGCTCTTAATGCTCTTACAGGAAAGATGCAACAAGAAAGTAGCTGGGCTTATGATCCACTTAACGTATATAAGATACGTATAAATGGGCAACTTATACTACTTATGTTGGTGGACAGGCTTCTAGCATTGAATTGTAAGATTGTACAAGTCAATACAGATGGTGTCGTCTACATTGCTGACAAATCCGCCCGCTTCGCAATAGCCGATGCAATTAAGGAGGTTGAGCAATTAACCCAGTTAACATTCGAATCCGATGATTACGAGTCGTTTTATCAGTACGACGTGAACAATTACTTTGGTGTTCGCAAAGGATATTCCCAATCTGGAGATCCGAGACTGATAGAAAAGAAAGGCAGGTTTATCACAGAAATTGGTCTTAACAACAGCATGACACCAGTTGTTATCTCCAAAGCTGTGATAAACTATTTTTTAAACAATGAACCGATAGACAAGTTTATTAAGAAGGATAGAAATATCCGTGATTTCTTAATGTCACAAAGCGTAAACAAGGAATCAAAAGTTGAGTATGGTGGAAACGTCATTCAACGTATTAATAGGTACTACGCATCGAGCAGTGGCTACTATCTTATAAGAATTAAGGACAAAATGTACGAAAGTCGTTCTGAAACAAGAATAACAGAATACGGAGTCCGACTTCTTAATAAGATGGATGCCACACCAATAGAGAAACGTCATCTGGATTACCAGTACTACATTAGCAAAGCAAAAAAGATAGCTAGTGAGTTTGTTAATCGCCAGTTGACAATATTCGATGATTAATCGTTTATCAACGTATATAAGATGATTATTGAACTAAACACAAAACTCCTGGATATTCCAGGATTAAATTCAAATCAATTAATATTCCTAAGTTTGGTATTGGATAAGAATCAAAAAACTTATAATCAAGACGTCCGCAAAATTGTCAGCCTAGTTAGCGACGAAGAAATATCAAACTTAATTTCTCAGGGACTTATTACCTCGATAGAGAGAGGTAAGTCAATTACATATCATGCAACAGATGCGCTTAAGGATGTAGTCCGCCCAAAAAAGGACTATTTCGATCTGTTCTATGAAATGTACCCAATATACGTTCTACGACCAGATGGTACTAAAAACTATCTGAGAGCCAACGTTAACAAGTGTAGACATTTATTTAATGTTTATGTAGGTCAAAGCGAAGCTATGGCTCAACATCTTATTCAGTGTCTCGACTTCGAAATGAAGAAAAAGACTAACGAGGGTAAACTAAGTTATATGAAGACGATGTGGAGATGGCTCGTAGACCATCAATGGGAAGAATCTGAGGAAGAAATGCAAGACAACTCTAAAATTGAGGAATCGACTTATGGAACAGAACTTATCTAATCTTATAAGACCAATGTCAGTTGTAGCCCAAGAGGCGATAAACTACATATCTGGTCGTAGAGATCATTCTATAACATCTCTTAAGACTAGATGGGCAAAGTTTAATAAGCAGTGTATGGGAGGTATTGAACCTAATACCGTTTACACCATAGCTGGTATTTCAGGAAGTGGTAATGAATCTTTCATAAGCTGCAACCAAACGCACCCGTTTATTGTTAAGAAAATAAAACGGATATGATAAATTACGATTGTTTTGATGTAATAGATACTGAAAACAAAGCCTATTGGCTTGGATTTTTGTTTGCTGATGGTAGTATAACAACTCCATACAGAATAAACAAAGATGGATCTATTAAAAACGGGATATACAGAATAGAAATTTCGTTAAAAGAAGAAGATAGAGATCATTTAGATAAATTGAGAAAGGAGCTAAATATAGAAAAACCACTCAATATATCTAAAACAAATTACAAAGGGGCAAATAGATGTAGACTATATTTTAATAGTAAGCATATGTGGGAAATATTAAATTCCTATGGGTGTACTCCAAAGAAATCTCTTACATTAACATTTCCGCAAACATCTATATTTAAAGATAAAAGCTTAATTAAGCATTTTATTAGAGGGTATTTTGATGGAGACGGATGTTTGTCATGGTGTGATACAAGTCACAAACGAGCACATGTAGGAGTTCTTGGAACTATACAGTTTCTTACAGAATTACAACATTGGCTTCCTTTGGAATTTGAGAATATTGTTACAAAAAGAGTAGGCGAAAACGTAGCATCATTATACTACGCTGGAAAAACTGCTTTTTATGTAGCAAATTATCTTTATAAAAACTGTTCTGTGTATTTAGAGCGTAAACGTGAAAGATATTTAGAATATTGCCGTCTATACTTGGAAGAGTATGGATTACAATTGGGCAAATACGGTGAACTCTGGGAAGAGAATACCGTGGTAAACTCAGAAATTACGAAAGGTTCTGAGTCACCGTACAGCGTAGAGGGTGAATAAATATAATCCCTCCAAGAGTGTCCGGCACCTAGAACAGGTGAAAATGTACGCGGGGCTATAGCGAAGCAGCATAAGCTATAGAAGCTGAGATAAAAAGCTCAGTGATAACAAAACCGAAGAGCTCATTTGCTAATGAGATCTCAACTGATATTGTTGATTTGAATCCTGGTGAAAAAATAGTAATTCTGATTTTCTCGTTAGAGATGGTTGGATTTAGGCAAGTTGGAAGAACGCTTTCTAGTAAGCTTAGGAAAACGACTTCGACTTTGTATAGTTCGGAAACGGACCTAGATGACGATACCTTCAGAAAAGTCATCTCAGTATCTAATCAACTAAAGGAGTATCCTATATGGTTTGTAGATAATCCTACAACTCCCAAGGAAGCAGAAGACATTATTAAGTATTTCTATAATACATATATAAAGGGTACCGATAAGCACTTTGTGATAATGTATGACCATGCTCTATTAACGAAGCCTATAGGCAGCGTTATAGAAACCATGCAGGAACTCGAAAGGGTTTTTATAAGTGCTAAAAAGTATCCTATGACATCAGTGTTACAACTAGCACAGATGAATAGAAATATTGAATCGCCAGAAAGAATAAACAATTTTCTGTCGCATTATCCTATGAGAAGCGACATTTCATCTGCTGACGCTTTATTTCAAGCTAGCGATTATGTTATAGTTATTCATAGGCCTGAAATTCTTGGAATACAAGAATACGGCCCGAGCCATTTACCTACTCAGAACAAGGTGTATTTACACATCTTGAAGAATCGAGACGCAGGAAAGCCTTGCATACTTGAATTCCAGAATGACTTAGCATATAACAACTTGATAGAAAGTTAAGCAATTAAAATTTAGGCTGAATTATGACAACATACGATATTAAGTTTACTGATAACAACATTAAGAACACTAACAATGGTAACATTTATTCTCAGATTCTCGATGATATTATTCTTTCTACTGTAAAGAAGAACAACTCTTATTTGTTTAACACAAAGAAGGAGGACGACGATCTGATTGACGCCATGTTCAACGAGTTGGATCATACTTATATCTACAAGCGCGACAATTTGTTCGCAGAGGCTTGTAAAATCCTTGCTAACTATGGCAAGAAGAAGAGTATCATGAAGGGTATAAAGCTCGGTAAGATTTATCGTCTTGAGAATGGTCTTCCTATCATTTTCTACAATGATGAGATCCAGATCGGTACCGATATTTATAGTTACTCTGATTTTAGTGATTACAACTTTATCTCTTCACTTAGTCCAGAGATTAAGAAGACAATCATTAGTATTAACATTAAGCTTTAATTAAAACTTTTAGTATCATTGTATCATGAGTTTAACATTACCTACTAGTAAAATTCCTGCAGTTTCTGAAAATCCTAGATATCTTATACTCTATGGTCTTCCAAAGGCTGGTAAGACATCTTGTCTTGCACAGCTGGATAATAACCTTATCATAGACCTTGAGGGAGGCTCTGTCTTCGTTGATGCGATGGCCATCCAGTGTCGTACGATCAATGATTTAGGAGAAGCAGCAAGTGCCATTCGTGCCAAGAATAAAGAAGTAGGTCATAATTTCTATAAGCATATCACTATCGATAATGCTACACGACTTGAGGATATTTGTATGAGCTATGCTTGTACACTCTATCGCCAAACTCCAATGGGTAAGAAATGGGACGGTACAGACGTAACCACCTTGCCTAACGGTGCCGGCTATAAGTATCTTAGAGACGCAGTAAAGAAGGTAGTTGATATGTTCCGAGATTTGTGTGACGAATTTATTCTTGTAGGTCACGTTAAAGACACCGTAACTGAAAAGGATGGTGTTGAAGTTTCTGCAAAAGAGCTCGACTTAGTTGGTAAGCTGAGTAAAATCGTGTGTGGATTAGCCGATGCGGTTGGTTATGTATATCGCAAAGGAAATGAAACGCATATATCCTTTAAAGGTGGTACATCTGATACCATCATGGAGGCTCGTGCAAGACACATAGCTGGAAAGGATATTGTCATAGCAGAAGGTAACGAAGATGGGACACTTACAACACATTGGGATAGAATATTTAAGTAAATTGATATATCGGTCTATTCGATCTGCAGCATACTATGCTGAGAATAAATTGGATATGTTAGCATTACGTATATTAAAATAATAGAGATTATGTTTAGTACAAAGACAGCCACAACAAGCAACGAAGAATTTAGTAACGGTAGTTATATGCCAGTAGGCATCAACCAGAACGTCACTCTTAAAGAGGTAAACTGTAACAAGTCTCCTCAGGGTCTCGATTTCCTCGAGATTGTATTTGAGAATGAAAATGGTCAAACGGCTACTATGACCGAGTGGAAGAATACAAAGGGAATGTATATTAAGACAGACGAAGACTTGCAGAAGCGTGATAACGCTCAGTTTGGACGAGTTTGTCAGATTCTTGATTGTTTCTATCCACAGCGACCAGATGCAGAGCTTTCTACATTTAAGGAGATGATCGATTGGACAAAGCAGATGCTTGATCCTATGATCGCTACTAAGAAGAAGCTCCGTCTGAAGGTTATTTACGACAAGAAGGGCTATACTCAAGTAAGTAAGCTCGGAATCTTCGTTGAAGACATGTCTAATACAGATTCGCAGATTAAGCTCTTTAAGAACGATCTTATGGAGCGACCAGTTGTTGCCGACAAGGAGAACAACGATCCGCTTAACGTGCCACCAACCGTTACTCCGGAAACTGCGGATGCAGCAGGCGCATCTGATCTTCCGTTTTAAGGGATTTACGCCTGAAGAAATAGAAATACTACTTGATTGTATGAAATCCGGTAAATGGTTCTTGTACCGTTTACATAGCAGGAGTGTCAAACTATACAGCAAGTGGTTATACCCAGGGAGGTAATACTGCCATGAAAGGGTATTGGTGGAGCTAGGTAATTCAGTTACCCTTTGGAGGTGAAATGCCTCCAATAAGGCTCGCAGGGTGTCGTGAGACACAAGCATGGACGAATGCGAAAACTATCCAAATCGACGTTTTAATCATGTTTTGTTATATAGACAAATAGTCCAGTAGGGTTCGAATCCCTACAGAGCCACACATTTCTGATGATAAGAAGAGTTACAGCTTGTGAAAGTAATAGCTCTGTCCGCCTGTGAAGGCCGATATTATCTATGATGCACAGCTTACCTGACATCAGATTTTATACGCGTGTACGCTACGTAAGTGCGGGTTTGAATAACCTAAAGTCCGAGCTTAGCATCTCCGTAAACTGCTATACGTCCGTCAACGTAGACCTGAGCATGTCATTAAACTGCTCGTTTTTAGGGAAGTTAGTCTAATGGTAAAACAAGGGCATTGATAGATTGGAATGTGTGCAAGCTTAAAAGAAACACTACCCTGCTTATCGGTTCGAATCCGATACTTTCCACTAACTTATAAGTTATGTATAGTACTAGAACAGCAATTACTATGTCCTTGAGAGACATCTTGGACAAAGTGAATGATTTAGACATCTATACGTATTGTTTAGGACAATTTAAAGTTGGAAAACTTATGAATAGTCCCTTAAGGTCTGGAGACAAAAATCCTTCATTTGGAATATTTCATTCCAAAACAGGAGGGTTGTTATGGAAAGACCTTGGAACCGGAGAATGCGGAAACTCTCTGAAGTTCCTAAAAGAATACAAAGGTATAACGACTAGAGAAGAGCTTGAACGAGAATTATTGAGAATCGTACGCAGAATAAATCCTAATACAATCGTAAGGACAAATACGTACGATAAGCCGAAAGGAGATACCGATATCGGAATAGTTCGACAGCCGTTTACCAATATAGACAAACAATACTGGAAACAGTTTGGAATACACATTGATACTCTAAAGAAGTTCAATGTGTTCAGCATTAAATACTTTCTTTGTAATAGTATCGTCCGAAGTATCTACAAAGAAAATAGTCCTATGTATGCATATAAAGTGTATGATAAGTTTAAGATTTATCGTCCACTTGCTTCCAAGTTTACTAAATGGCGTACCAATCTGACGAATCGGCACGTACAGGGATTATCCGAATTGCCTAAGGAAGGAGGCAACCTACTCATAATAACAAAGTCATTGAAAGATGTGATGTGTTGCTACGAGATGGGTTTTAATGCAATAGCTGCTGCTAGTGAGACAGTGTTTATACCTGAAGACATACTCAGGTCTCTACGCTCCAAATGGAAACATATAGTTATACTGTATGATAGAGATCAAACAGGTATGTTTAAGGCTAGACAATATAGTAAGCAATACAAAATAGATGCTTTTTTCATTAATAAAAAATTTAAAGCCAAAGATCTATCAGATGCTGTTCGTGACAACGGATTTAGCACCATGAAAGACTGGTTAATAAAAACGTTACAGAAATATGATTGATGTAGTAATAGGATGCCTATTAGGTGTGCTGGGAGGTGCAGTAATGTCTCCTCTATTGCATAAATGGCTTACAAAGAAGCTGACTAAGAAAATTCATCTTGACAAAGGTGGATTTATGCGTATTTATCTTCCAAATAAATTGCAGATGACTATCTGGGATAGTTATAGCGACAATGGATGTATATGCGCATGTGTCCACAATGGAGGTGAACAAAAAGTAACTGACGGCGAAATTGTCTATTTTAATAGAACTTCTGTATCCAAGATAAGGGGAAAGAATTTTTATTATGATAGGCAAGAAATCTAAAGGTAGAGTACGAAATGCGACTAAGGTCGATAAGTATGGTCTCCATTTTAGGAGTAAACTCGAATGCTATACTTATGAAGCTTTTATGAAAGCTGGGATACCAGTTAAGTATGAGCCAAAGCACTTCGTATTACTGGATAAGTTCGAGTATTTAGGCGAAAAAATAAGGCCTCTAACATATCTACCAGACTTCATAGGAAATGGGTTTGTAGTAGAATGTAAAGGCCTTATGGGGGATTCGTTCCCACTTAGATGGAAATTGTTTAAGCATTATCTTAAACGCCATCGAAGTAAAATGAAATGTTATCTCGTTCGTAACCATAAACAGGTAGACGAGATGATAGAAGAGATAAAAACCAATATTTGAGTATTATAATATCAGTAAATATGGAAAAGAAATTTTTGAAAGTAGGTAAGAGTGTAAGCTTTAAGTTTAACACAGAAGGTCTTGAGTGCGATTTGACTCCAGGAATGGTTTATAATATTAGTGTAGACAGATATACTGACACAATCTCACTCGAAGAGTCTAGTGGCTTATCTTTACCTTCTAAGGTATATTGTACACAACGTGACGAACGCTTTATAGATAAGGTTATTAATAGCTATAATCTGTCTGAAAGCGGATTTACTGGTGTAATGCTTGCAGGATTAAAAGGTTCTGGAAAGACTGTAATGGCTAAGGTAATTGCCAATAAGAGCGGTCTTCCAATTATAAATATAGACAAAAACATACGTCCATATATCCTTAAAAATCTTGTAGAAAAGCTTGGTGATACAAGCATTTGCTTCTTGTTCGATGAACTTGATAAAGTTCTTGCGGATTATGACGATTCTGTATTGTTGCAGGTATTGGACGGCTCCGATACCAAGGGTAAGCATATGATTTTGTTTACTTGTAACGATGACCGCGAGATATCAGAGTATCTGATAGACCGTTGTTCTCGCATTCGCTATTGGCGTGAGTTTGACGAAATGTCTCCATCTCTTATAATGGAGGTATTGAACGACAAGCTTAATGACAAGAAAGAAGTCAAGTCTTTAACAGACTTTATTAAGGACAACTTCGAAGTATGTAGTTTTGATAATATTGCATCTTTTGTAAAAGAGGCTAATGATTATCCTACTACGACATTCGAAGAGTTGTTTGAGGATATGAACCTTTCTTCAAAAGGTACTATAAAGCCTCATTCTCGTTCTTGTAAAGATAACTGTCTGAAGAATGCTAAGAAGAAAGCAGCTTCAGATGATTGTTGTTGTTGTGCAGGATACTAATGATTACACCAGAGTACAAAATACCGGAATACGACATTCCATACTACGAAGATAATACACGCATTAGCAATAGTGCTATAGGCTGGTTCTTGAATAAGGGGCCAGCCTATTTTCGTAGGATGTTAGATGGTAAAGAGAAAGGCTTAGATTTGCCACAGTTACGTAAAGGAACCATGATTCATGAGTTCCTGCTTCAGCCAGATAAATTCTGGGATGATTACGTGCTGTTCGATAGCGAAAAGCCTAAGAGTGCGCAAGCACAAAAGTTCTGTGAAAACTTAATAAATACCGTCGAAATAGAGCTAAATAAACAGCTCTCAGACGCTTATCGTAAGTCTTATAGTATAGTTGGCAAGAGTGAAGATAAAATCCTCTCAGAAGCGCTTAAAATAAGCGTAGAGTATAAGGATTATATCGAAGCTATTAGATCTAAGAAAATACTTATATCTCAGTATGACTTAGACCAGCTTATGAAGATTCAGCATAATGTTGGAGAACATAAGTTAGCAAGGCAACTGATACGAAGAGCAGGTGAGCATGGTAGTATTCATGTATACCATGAGTTCCAGATAAACTGGGATTATTGGCTTATAGATGAATTAAATCATGGAGCCTATACTACTATTGCATGTAAATCATTGCTTGATAGTTGTACATTTAATTTTGACACAAGAACGTGTACAATTATGGATATCAAGACTACAGCTAAGTTATGGCACTTTGAAGACAGTATGAAAGAATTTGATTACTGTAGACAATTGTGTTTTTATCAAAAAGCAGTATATTGGTATCTGGCTAATGTATTAGAATTAAGTAATGACGAAATCGATAAATGGGAATTTGAATTCTATATTATAGCTATCGATACAACAGGTAGTAATGAAATAAGGGTATTCAAATTGTCTGCGTTTCAAGTTACCTCTAGAGATGTATCAATACATGATTTTATGATTATGTATTTATGGCACTCGAGAACAAATAGTTGGGACCATAGCTATGATTACTATACTGGAGACGGTAGTGAAACTTTAAACCTATGAGTAAAATGAAAAACGAAACTTTGAATGTTGAAGTGTTAGAAAACACATTTAACGTTATGAATCTTGAAAATACACTTAACGTAGACGATTTCGAGAATTGTGCTACAGGTGAAGAATTAGAAGCAGCAATTTTGAATGTTTAATAAAGAGAAATTTAAAAATAACTCTATATTTGTAGTTCCTTATATAATAACAAATAGGGAATTACTAACTACAAATGCTCTTCACTCTTCAGAAATAGTTACAGTAGGAGAAAAGAAGTATATACGACTTCTTTATAATCCTATTTCTGTTGCACAGCGTTATTGGATATACAAGCAATCTGAGTATGAATATTATTTCGACTCTAAGGTTGATGTAGAAGCCGATAACAAAGTACTTCTTGAAGTCCTGTATGAAATACCGAAAGCAAAGAAAGCAGAAATGTCTTGTATAGAGCAAGGCGGATTCGATATCTTAACAAAGCAAAATGTAGTTGACAACGCAATATACTGGGGATATTATTCCCCGGAAGTTTTGAATTAGTGAATAAATAAACCCCGGCCACTCGTGAGAGCAGTCGGGGTATTTTTTTATTATTTACTAAACTTATCTAAAGCCCAATTGTATAATGGGTCATCTGAAGATTTGTTTTGAATGATTTGATTTTCGTAATAGCTTCTTTTACTCTTTGAGTCAAGAATTTGTTCATAAGCATGATGAAATGGTGTTGCTTTGAATATATCTCTTGAAGCTTTATTCCATTCAGTATCTGTAAATGGAATATTGTAATCAGAGTAAATTCCACGCTATATACTTGAATCGTAATCGTCGATGGAGCCACCTAGGAAAGTATCCAATAGCGATCCTCGAGGCATGATAGAATACAATGCGTACTCTGGCAATGATTTGGCAACATTTTGAAAAGCATCCAAAGTACCTGTCTGCGCCGATACTGATTTGAAGTTATTTAATGCATCGTCGAAACGGTAAGGTGTAAATACCTCCCATTTTGTACGAACAGCGATATATGCAAGTAATTGCATTAACCAGTTATCATCATCCGAATCCGCATATGCACATATAAGAGCAACGGCAGGACAAACAAAAAGCTTATACAAAGCTATTTCTGTTGCAAGACGTTTTAATTGCTAACGTCTAAATCTGCATAGCCTAGCCTGACTTTCAGACGAATTATCATACAAATATCTCTGCAAAGACCTTGAATTCTTTGCTCTAGCACCCAATAATGCGCCAAGTGCAGAGCCTATAGCAACGCCAGCCATAGGACCCACAACAGGCAAGAATGAGCCTAATGCTGCGCCCGTTGCAAGACCAGTTAAGATTGATTTCTTTCTGTTCACCTAGAAATTCTAAAGGTTTGCTTCGTCTGAGTACCCTTTAGATAATATATTAAGTAATTGTAATCCAGACCTAAATGAACCGCCTTTGAACTGCTGTGTCGAATTGTCCCATACAGTATCTCCAAATCTTTCTTGAAGCATAAGAGGGAAATACTGTCTATGAACTAATACAGCTGCTCCTAATGCGTTTGTTGTAATAGCTGCTTTTTGAGATTCGGTAGCCATACCATCGGCGTTCTCTGCATATCTTTCAACTCTAGAATGAAGTGTTTCCTCTATCTACTTATACGGTTTGTAATACTATTTATCTATAGTAAGTTTACCATTCTCTTCTTTCATTATAGACAGTAAGCTTTTACCTTTCTTCCACTCTTTAATCTATCTTTTGGCTTCTTCTGGATTAAGAATGTTGTTCATCATAATATCATCCTTAGTTGTAAACTCGCCATTGTAATATCTGTAAGACATTATAGTAGCAATAGCTATAGGAGCTTTGGCACAGAAATCAAACATAGTAAGACCACCAAATGCCCAGTTATGAGTTATGGCGTTTATAAACTTATTTCTATTTGAATCCTTCATTTTTCTCTCAAGCTAACTAGCTATATTAAAATGCTCCATTATAAGCATTAAAAGGTCTTTAGAGTTATGGTTCTCGATATATTTAGCACCCATACCATTTTCAACTAAATGATGTAAGACAAATCTAGTAGCAGCACAAGCATTAGAAAAGCTATACTTCTATCCAACTATAGCGTTTACAATATGAGCCCATGTAGCAGTAGTAAAACCAGTACCAGCTACAGCTATATTACAGCCAAGGTTTATAAGTGTCGTGGCTGCTCTGAACAACTGAGCAACCTTACCCATATTAACCTATCTTCCGAATATATTTACCTACATTCTTGAAGAACGTATATTGTATAGGTTCATATCTAAGAATTTTCTAGCAGCTTTGTATGTATTAGAAGACTTTCCTGTAACGTTCCTAGTAGTTCTCTTAAGATTGCCTATACTACCTGTAATTGATACTTTCTCGTGATTTCTATTCTCAATCATATCAACCATAGATTCACACGTAGCCTCTATCTATTTTTTATTCTTATACTTCTAAGATTGATTATAGTATTCTCCAAGTATACCTATCAGGTCAGATGAAAGTTGAGATGCATCCTTAAGTCTTCTAGTATAATACTAAGGTATCATATTAAGCTATCTGCCATCTGGACGCTCTCCACTAATTTCGCTACCAAATGTAGGGTCTTTAGAATTAATGATATCTCCGAACTAATCCTAGTCAGACAAAGCCTAATCAATAAGCTATCCATATGTACCATCTTGCTCCCATCCTTTTTCTCCAATACCAACAGTATCTTTGAAGTATTCTCTAAGAGCCCCTCCAGAAGAAGATGGGTCTACATTACCTGTCTTTATAAAGTCCCAAGCCATTCTCCATTTGCCACTATGTTTTTTAAGATATTTAAAGAATGAACCAGTTATCTATGGGAGTAGATAGTTGTCTACGTAATTTCTATTTATCTATAACTCATTAGACTCTTTAATTGTTTGATAAATCTTATCATAAAGAGCTTTGAGAGTCTTAGATTTCATAATCTTATTATACTGCTTAGAATTGTCATATAATTCCTTTTTAGGAACGAATGCCTATCCATAGCTTTCATCAAAATCTTTATCAAGCAAATCGTTGTTCTCGTCAGAGTTGAGATAACCATCTCCTGGCAATACTTCCATAAATCTGTCGTAGTAAGCCTACTTTGCAACTACTTTTCTAAACCAAGGCTTAGCTTGCCATGATATTTCTCCTTCTACATCTTCTACAAGCCTACCTGTATTTCTCTCGAATGTCTCAAGATATCCAGGTTCTTCTTTATCTCTAAGAACAGCTAATCTATGCATTTCTTTGTACACGTCAGTCAATGAAGATTTTGCGTATTTTCTAAAAATTTTTGCACGATTTTTAGCAAGTTTCTTTAAATCTTTATCTTCTATTACAGCTTGTTTTCTAATCTTGGCTAACTCTTTGTCTATGGCTTGTATTTTATTCTGTATAGACTTCTACAATTTAGATGGATTTATATCACCGGTATTGTAATCTCTGTATGTAGACAATATGTTGTACTTCTGTTGCTGCAATTCTTCATATCTAGCACCATGGTCACTTACCCCATCTACAATTATTGCATATACTGGTTTTTCCGCTTCATTATCAATGGTCTCCCAAAGCAATGCTTTACCAGTCTCTTCGTTTACTTTGAGTCTGGTTTTACTATTTCTTGAGTCCCATTTTCTAAGTTTATTGAAGTCGAAGTTACCATCTTCGCCTTTAGCCATCTCTTCGAGACCGCCGCATTCCTAGATAATCCTATCTCTATCAGCCTACCATCTCTTTGTATCTTTCTTAATTTTATCAGAAGAGTTAAAGAGTGTTTCGTTTAACTTCTAAAGCTCTTTAGCTATACGATATTCCGGAGTTCCTTCTATCTTAAGCTCTCCATTTATATCGTAATCTGAAGCTAATTGTTTCTTTTGTATATACAAACCTCTAAGTGTGTTCCATTCAGAATCAGTAAGTCTATCAAAATGGTAGTTTCCAAATTCATCTTTACAGCCAGATTTTATAGCCTTAATTTGTATCTGAATAGAATCACGTGCCCTCATAGTATCTGCAGAAAGATTAGCGAACGCTTCGTAGTATTCTTTCTTATACTTTCTATGACAGTTCTTACTTAACCAATCGTTTACTTCTTTACTCCATTTAATTCCGTCTTCGCCTTTTGGCTATTCTCTATTAGATGGATCCAATCCGTATTTGAGATTAAGCTTTTCCATGAACTCCTATCTCTTTCTGAAAAATTTACCATAATTCAAGTTTCTTACCAAGTAACCTGTAGTAAACCCATTATCATCAACTTCATAAAGATCGAGAACACTCTCGCCAAACTTAAGCTATTCTTTAAGCTACATAAGTTCTACTACTCTGTCATGAGTGTCCCTATCAGCTTGATGAGTAGCTTTATCAATAAGGTAAGCCATTGCTCTTAAAGATTCATCTTTTGCAGAATCCATAGAGCCTACAGTGGTATAGAACCAACTAGTATCATAACCTATTGTCTTAAGATGGTTAATATAATCAGCTATTGTAGGAGAGTGTACTTCGTTGCCTATCTAAGCAAATCTCTTCTTCATGTTATTGATAAGAATCTCGGACATAAGAGATGTTGCGTCTGCTGCTACAGCTTCAGAACTCTGTACAATCTATATTATTCTTTGTATATCATTAGCAGTAGCTCTATCCTATTGTGGTTTATCCTACAGCTCTCTTATAAGTAAATCTATTACAGTAGGAGAATTAAGAGCGCTATTTATTTCTGATAAAATCTTCTAATATGTACCGAAGTTATCATGTGTTAAAAACATGTACTCAGCATCGCTTATAGTCATATTCTCTTGTCTTATCTTATGTATCTTTTTAGAATCAACAAGAAGCTGAGGAGCTATCTGCTGAACAAGGCTAGCTATTGAATAAAATGTTCCTCCAAGACGGTCTTTAAAAGACTAAACCTACGACCTAAGTATTTCTATATTCTCGCTCTTGTACTCATCAGGAAGCTAAGATACCTTAATAGCAGCCTATCTCTTTGATAAGGCAGTAGCTATATTCTTACACATCTCCTCTATTCTCTTCTATGCTACTTCTTCTGAGTCTCTCTGATTTAATCCGAGGTCATTATCGCTAATTCTATCAACTCGCATAGAATTATTAACTTCTGCATAGTTAGTGGCTCTAATCAAATCTTCCCTAGTCTACTGTATTTGATCATTAGACAATACAGAGTCGTCTAATGATTTATATACCTCTTGGATTATTTTAGACGCCTACAAGCCTTTAAATTTGAGCACAGGTCTATTGAATAGGTAGGACGCAGCAATCCTCTGATACAGCTTTAATTGGTCTTTGTTTGTATTAAATACATTGTTATTTACCAATAATCTAGACAAGCTGTTAATGAGATTCTTTAATGAGAGTATAGGAGCCCTGTTATTCTTTTTATCCTCAAGAATGGCTCTCTAATACAACATGCTTCTTACATCCTGTCTTGTAGTAAATTCAGAAGCAAATTCTTTTTCATTTTCAAGACAATAGTAAAGACCGGACATATCCATTCTACTAAATAATTCTTTAGGGAATAGCTTATTAAATATGTTAAAGGCTTTTTTATTCTGGTCTCTAAACTTTATATCCTCCTTAGTTTTTGCGTTGTTTATAGGATCTGTTGTTATAGCATGTATTATCTCATGAAGATATGTATCAGCCAAATACTAATTAGATACATTGCTAGCCAGCTATGGGTCAATAGATATTGCACTTTTACCATCTACTGTATAAGTCTTCATTAAACTACCATCTTCGTGATTTTTGAAGACAGTAGGTATTTCATGGCGCTATAAAACTTCTGCAAGCTTTTCGTTCTATGGAGAGAATAATCTCAACTACGAGAATCTTGAGACAATGTCTTTACTAGACTATTCTTTACCACTCTATAAAGCACTTGATATAGATTCACCTAAAGTAGAATACACATTAGTTCTTTTAAATTTATTCTGTATACCAATCTTTGACATAAGCGAAGCAGAAGCCTTTGCTTTTTCTAACGACTCTCCGAAAGGAAGTATAGGCTCTCCGTTAATATCAACTTTATCCTTACTGATACTATCGCTAAGCCAATCTCCAAAGTGTTTTCTAAACGCCTTTGAATATAAATTAGTTTTAGCTTTTATGGCTTTATTTATATCGCCATCGTATATCTACAATAGCTATTGAAATACTAATGATGGCTAGCCATTTGGAGCTAAATCCATAAGATTACCATTATTAGCATGATAGGCTTTATAGGCTGCTTCCATAGCAGAGTAATCAAGCCCGCGTCGCTGATTTCTCAACTCTGCGGACCTAAATTCCTCTTCTATCATTGGTTTACCACCAAGTGCCTATATTATACTGTTAAAGCCATCAAAAACATCTTTATTTTTATAATAAGGACAAAACATAATTAACAGTTTTTATTATCATTTGTTTCTTTAGATTCTTCTGACAAAGCGCCAATCTAAGACAATAAATCGTCTAAACTACCAGCAGTTTCGTTCGGATTATCAATACTAGGAACAGACTCCTGTTTATCCTAATCCTCTATCTATGATAACAGATCATCTGCAGACTGGGCATTCTAAACATCTTCGATATTTGTAACAGCGTCGTCAGCTGCATCCTGCAACATATTTATATCATCTTCAGTACTTTCTTGTTCATCGGTTTTAACATCAGCGTCATCGAGTATATATTTCTATTTCTCTGCCTCAAGAGATTCTGGATTGCTCATAACTTTGCCAAGAATGTATACTCTACAAGGTCCGAGTACTGATGTTATATTAGCCTGGTTAAGCATAGCTGAATGTGCTCCAGCTTGCTCTATAATGCCATCACCTGTAGATAGTATTGTGAAGTTTATTGCATTTGATGAGAGTAAATCTTTTACAATGGAGTCAACCTTATCATTTACATTCTTCTACAACAATACGTCTGGAGCTTCATCTCGAAGCTTCTTGGAGTATTCGGCTATAAACTATCTACGTTGTGCTTTAGTTAAATCTGGAGCAAGAGTGTCTTCGTATTCACTTTCTTTCTGCGTAATATAATCGCTTACCTACTTCTTAGATGGTTTAAACTTAGATATATCACCATTAAAGTGCACAAAGCTATATATACCGATATTCTGTCTTGATTGAATCTGTTCTACAACCTATTGTAAATTAGTATTGTTTATATTTATATCAACTCCAGAATTCTTTATATCCTGCTCAATCTTATTAATAGGATTAATAGCTGATACAAATTCTACAGAACCATCTTCATTTGTGACCTTGTTATTAAGCTTATTGTCATTAGGATTAACCTCATAATATGAGCCGTTTATCTTCATAGGATTGACTACTGAAGAGAATTTGTACATAACAACTTGTTTAGATTCGTCTTTCGGTTTAGACTTACTCTTCTTTTGTTCTTTAGACAAAGACTCTGTAAGATCTTTTGCATATTGTTCGGCGTAATCAAGAAGCTTGTCAGCTTTAAATGTGCTAGGTAACTTATTCTCATCGAATATAGATGTACCCTCAGAGCCCTACATGAACTCGTACAACTATGTACCCTTTATCTACAATCCAAACTTAGGTACAATTATGTAAACTCTCTTAGTCTCTAATGCTTTGTTTTCTTTATTTAAACCTTCGATAGTTCCTGCGTATCTATAAACAACATATTGATCTCCTCGTTTGATCTTAAAGTATCTAGACTTAGGTATGCTTCTAGAATTAGAAACAAGAAGAGCGTTAACTTTCTTCTTTATGCCATCTACTTTAAGAACGGTGCCTTCATATTTAATGATATCTCTTTCATCTTCGAAATACATAGGAACAACATCGTCGTTCTTATAAAGGTTTCTAGCTATTACATCAAGGATATCGTTAGCCATCAACTATGCATCTCCCAAAGACTTATGCTAGTATCCATTTCTGGTTCTAGAATCAAGAGCTAAACTAAGAGCTCTATCATACTGACGTCTATATTTAGGTGGAATTATATCAGAGAAAGAATAAGCGCTATTGGTATCATATGTAGAATAGTATGCGTATATAGCTAAGTCCCTAGCTACTCTTCTAACTCTTTCAGACGGATGAGTCAACAACTAATCAAAGGCAGACATAAGTCTCTATTTCTGCTCTACGCCAACATTCATCTATGTCTTAGAAAGCATCATTCTTCCTACACTTGAACCTTTTATTCCAGTCTATGGTCTAAGATATTCGAATAACTCATTACTAATAATACCATCCTAATCTACAAGACCTTGAGCTTCATCAGAATCTGGATCATCTATTATATCCTGCATGAGATTAGCGAGGTTCTGGAATATTGTATTCTTATCATATTCATCTCCTTCTTTATCTCCATAAAGAATTCTTTTATAGTTCCTTTCTATTTCCTATCTATCTCCACCAAATGTAAAGTCTATAGGACCAGTGTAATCATCTGTCGCCTCAATCTTTGGAGCAAAGTCAAGTAATGCCTAGAATCTTAACATACTTTCTATTGATGAACCAATAGCCTGTACAACATCATCTTTCATTACCTGCTTGTATCCATCGTAAGGAGTTCCAGTATAATTACCATCCTTATCAAATCTCCACTTTGTATATCCCTAGAACTATTCGTCAGCATTTAAGCTAGCGAGAGCTGTTCTAAGCAGATTAGCATATAAAGGAGTAGCTGAGAATGTTTGGTTCTACAATATTCTCTATACAAGCTCTGTAGCATTATAGAACTTAGAATCCAAGAATAAGTTATGGAAATACCTCATGAGAGCAGCCGTTGTCTCAGTAGGAGTCAATTCCTCTCCAGTCTTTTCATCAATCTTCTACTAGTATTTATTTCCATCGTTTATATACCACTCAACTTTATGGTCTCCATACTTAAATTGCTCGTATGTATTCTTAAAGTTAATGTGCGAAGAAATATTATTACCAAACTTCTTTGTATCAATCTTAGATACCTTCACAAGATCTGCAAGTTCATCTGCATATGTCTTTATCTTGCCAAATGATCTTAATGCTAGCATCTAATAGTATAAACCAAATGTAGAGTTAGCGTGCTCTATAGAATAAATACCTTTATCGAAGTTCATTGCATCCTTCCACTGTATAGCTTTATCATTGTTTATGATAAGGTTAAATATGTCAGTAGCGTACTTATTGATAACTTCACTATTCTTTTCGCCATCAGCTTTTAATGACTCCTTAATTGCTACGATAATATCATCTCTATGCTTCTTTACATAGTCTTCATTAAGAACGTAAGACACACCACCGGACTTCTTTCCAAATGTCTTATATAATTTATTTAAACCAAGCTTATCTGCAAGATTCTGTCTAGTTACATTAAGAAGGTAGCCATAAATCTAAGAATGATTATTAAGCTCCTAGGATTTTCCGTCTGCCTTAAAGTTCTTTCCAAATGTACCTTTAGCAGAACCCATTAACTATCCATACTTCTTAAGTATAGGCTGAGCTATAAATGAGAATGTAGCCTTACCCTTTCCTGCTCTAAGCAAGAAGTTTACGTGGTTATATGTAGCAGAGTTAATATTAAGGTCAAAGATATATGGGTCCTTAGCAACGTCCACATGTGCGTTAACCATAGCTGACAACCAGTCTGAAATACGTTCCCCATCTTCTCCGAGAACCTAGTCAAGGTCATGGAATCCGAATTGGTTATCTCCGTATCTCATAGACAAATGAGTAAACTATGTAAGAGCCATATTTGTTACGTTTAATGCGAATGGACCAATACCGTCTTTACCTGTAGAGAACTCCATCTTACGTCTAGACTAGAATGAAGGGGTAAGCTCATACATAGATGGCCTATATTCACTTAATCCACTCTTTAAGTGAGGAAGAATCTCTGACTTAATAACGTCTGTAATTGTATCAATAGAAGCACGTGCATTAGAAAAGTTTCTTGTATCGGATATGATGTCAATATAATTATTGAGCAATCTATTCTATATAGCACCGTAAGAAGCTTGCTGTAAAATTTTCTGTACTGCATTTTGCTTAGATCCTTTTACTTTACTAGAGAATATATCAGATATTTGTTTCTCCTACTCTTCTGTAATGGTGTCTAATTCGCCATTTGTATAAGACATAGTAGCAATAAACAATTTATCGACATCGAAGTCAGAACCTGTCTGAGCAGTAAATTCTCTAGGTACAACTATTGTGTCACCAGATTGAGTAGGAAGCACATCGGCTACAGTCATAGCAAACATAGACGACATACCCTGTGTAGGAATACGATAGCCAATACCAAAAGGCTTAGGATGAGATTGAGACCCATCTGTCTTTTTACCATTAATAACATCGTGGTCAATAAGCCATTGTCTCATCATACCATATGTCTTCTGGTATTCTTGAGGAACAACTGGTCTAAAGAAATTAATAGAAAGCATAACCTCCATACTACCATTCTATGTATTCCATCTAATCTCTCTACCGCCATTAAGCAAATGATAATCGCCATCTTCGTATGATCTAACACTATTGTCATCAAATCCTGTAAATCCAAATATAGATTGCTGAACAGCTGAGCCACCTTTTGTCTGTATATCTATTACGTCTTTACTAACTGCAGAGAATACACTTTGTTCAAATACCTTTCTAGACATAAGTGATGCTACAACACCACCATTGTGAATAATCTCTTCGGCAGATACACCAAGGCCATTGTTCTTAACAATAGTCTCTACAAGATTTCTAACCTATCTCTAGTTGATATGAGTAAACCTACCTTCGCTGTTCTAAGAATAGAATCTATCCTATACTTTGTTAATACCAAGCATAGTCATAGCATTGATACAAGCCATAAGATCAGCCTTTATCTCTCTACCATATCTAGAAGGCTTGCTCTAACCTTGCCAGTCAGCTTTATTTAAACCATACTTAAGATTGTCGAACAAGTTAGAGAATGCAAGCTTAAACATCTGAGTACCAATAGATCTCTCTATGGCTTCATGAGCATCAGTATTGAGCTGCATACGAATTCCATTAAGATCCTGTATTTGTACAGAAAGCTTACTTCCTTCAGTAGTATTAGCTTTAACCTCTCCTGTAGACCTATCAATATACTAGTCAGACTCATTGTTGATAGCATCATCCATAGTTGTTATATCTCCATCTATAATCTTTACATCTTTATTATATGGGGAATATCTATTCTGGTTATCACCGACCTTAACAGCAGACTCAAATGCTATCATATCAATCTCATTGCCATCTTTGTTCATACGATCATAAAGTTGCCTACCAGACGTACTCTATGTAGCATACTTAAACATAGGGAAAATAGCCATCTTATTATACACAGGAAGATTTTGGAATATACCAGGACCAAGTTCTGTAGGGCTATTGCTGAAGTAAGTCATCTTAAGAGGGAACAGCTAAAGTTTGCTAACCTTTCTAGCCTTCTCTGGATCATTCGTCCAAGATCCATCAGTTTCAAGGATCTTATAAGCCTCCTCGTCAGAATATCCAGACTCATCTGGCTCTGTAGTCCAGTTACCAAGGTTCATACGAATCTTTCTATACAAAGCTGGTCTAATACAAACCTATGCATCTGATACAGTAATCTCTTCGTATGGAGACATCTATTGTTTAGATCGAATATCAACAGCTTCTTTTACACTCTTTGGAGCTTTATCAAGAATAGATTTATAATAATCATCTTTAAGATACATCTTAGTAATCTATCCTTCTCTCGTAAGCTTTTCACCTGACTCTTTAGACTCTTTCTCGACAATCTTATCAAACCATTCTGGGTTAGATCTAATCTCGTCTGCAAGTATCTGTCTTCCAAACTGAGTCTAAACGTCATTTATAAACTTAGATCTAGCTACAATATCGTTTATATTAAGAACTGTATATTTACTTCCTCTAAGCTCTTCTTTACCGCTTATAGGGTCTTTAAATTCTTGTATCTCTCTATCAGAATATTCTGTTCTAAGATTCTGTCCTGGAGAAAGTATAGCTCCCAAACGCTTAATCTTATCAGCATCTTTTGCAGTCAATCTCCTTACTTCTTCAGTATGTCCGTCAACAGTAAACTTATCAAGAACCTTTCTGTTGTATTGCCACTTATAATAAGCAGGGTCTCCAGTAAATACTTTCTCAAGTTCTATTGTAGAGATCATTTCGTTTGCTACGTTGTTAGCTATTGCAGATAATGTACAGTCAGCTACATTACCAGCTTCATCCTCGTAGTAGTCAGACAATACTCTTCCGCTCTTTCCAAATCTATTATGATAATAATCAAGTATCTGCACAGGTATAGCTCTAGGAAGATATGTTTTACCGTCAAAATAAACAACCTTTGTAGAGCCATCATCAGATATAGTCTAGAACTCGTCACTAACTCTAGACATGAGCATAGTGTTTATACCGTCTTTAAGCATAGATGGATCTGACTTAACCTAATCACTAAGATAGTTTATATATTTTCTTACAAGTTCAAAACCATCAAGCTCATTAGCTCCTTCTCTTATAGTGCCAAGCCCACCATTCTTAACAGGATTCTTCTCTATAGCCTACTGTTTATTGTAAAGGAATTCAAAATATTGGTTAAGATTCATCTCTTTTCCATTGTCATCCTTTATCTTTATGGCATCGTAGAAATATCTGAACATTCCACCGTTTCCGGCCATATTCATTCTGCCATCTTTAATCTTACCATGGAAGTTATCTCTTGCTCTTCCTGGGTTATTTACAAAGTAAGCTATATTCTTTCTATCGTAGTATTGTTTAAGTGATTCAAGCTCATCGTTGAAATATCCAACAAATCTATTGAGAGTACCTTCTGAAAAACGCAAAGCATTCCATTTACCTGCTTCATCTGTGTGATTATATGTAATAAGGTCATGTACACATAAACCGTCAGACAATATCTTGCCTTCGGCGTCCTTTGTAAGAGGATCGTAAGATATAGAATACCATGTCTTTTTATCAGCCATTGTAGGGAACACAAGCATGTTATTGTGCTTCATAACCATCTTTGAAATATAGTCTGCAAGAGGTGTTATTCCAAAGTAATCGTCTCCAGTATTCTATCTTGTATCTTTTATTCCAACAAATGCATTAAGTTTAAACTTATTTGTATTATCTCCAGGTCTATCTCCAAGCTGATCGTTTCTAGCTATATTAAGAATAGAACTATGCTTAGCATATGGTGATAGCATCATCTATTCAACAACTCCATCCTTATTATCATTTATGTGACGAAGTTTATCAGAAGCTTCATTATTTTCACTTATAGGGTATAATGTAGCTCCATCTGGACCCTTAATACTTACATCTGTAGAAGACGGGTTAGTCTATGCATAAACCTCAGCCATCTTTGATATAGGTGACTTTAAACTATAACCAACGAACAACTAGTCAACTGTAACCACATCTTTATTTCTCTTTGACTATTTAGTTTCAAGATAAGGCTTTCCCTTATACTTATCAAGCAAATCAATAAAGTATGATAAAGAACCAGTCTACTTATTAGTCTTCCATTTGTAGTTGTTTTTTGAGCCATTTTTCTTCTACATAGATCCACCAAGCATCATCTGTAAAGCCTAAAGCTATGCTAACATAGGATTTTTACCATTAGATTCGTCCTTTACCTAATATGTATAAGCATCAAGTGTTTCTCTATCGAATGGTATACCCATGTAGTTAAGAATTTTAACAACCTATGTAGCAGCCTCATCGTAAGCCGAAGACAAATCTTGAACAGTAGGTTCATTAAGAACTTTAGAAAGATCTATAGCTTCCTAGCGCATGCGTACAAGTGTGTCCACATACTCTTGGTTTATAATAGTCTAACCATCTTTAGAAACAATTACATTAGAAGAAGCAAATTCCTAACTCCATAAACGTGGCTAGTTTCTCTTTGCTTTGAGCGTGTTATCATTTCTTATCTCCCACGTACGCTTCTCATCGGTAGGCACTTCTACTACAGACGAAACCATGTCTTCTGGTAAATCCATAATGCCCATAGATTTCTCTACTGGATCATTAAGCCAGATCTACGCTACCTGATTGTAAGAACTCTTTACTGTAGCAAGTATCTAGTTCTCGAGTTCTATATCGCCCTCTACTTCTTCAAGTTTATCATTAAGGGCAACGAATAAAGCCATCTTTCTATAAGCAAGCTGCTTAACTTTACCTCTAATAGAGTTTGCCGCAAACGTACCTGTATTTGGATCTATATTATCATAAGATTCACACATCCATAAATTCTTCAATATAGAGCTCCATGCTTCGCTATAGCTCCAATACAAAGGAACGTCGCTAATAATATCATTAAACTACGTCTCGTACTCACGCTCTCCTGTTTCTGGATCAAGAACAAACTTACCTTTCTCTATAAGGCTTAAGAAAAGTTTGGCTCTAAATGCTACATTGTCCTTCTTGCTTATAGATAACTGCATTACATCCCAAGTATTATCAGCTCTATCGCCAATATCTCTAGACTGATCATCATCATTTATAGAATCTTTATTCGTAAGATCATTAGTCTCGTCCATTTGAGAGAACTTCTTGACATTGGCTTTAATTCCATACTAAGCAAATACATTAGCAACAATACCTTCGAATGCCTTAGGATTGTTACATATATCATTTATTATAGATTGCTTTAATGGATCTGATTCGAACTCGTTATTATTCTTTAAATCTTCAATAAGATCATTGAATTTGGATACTTTTTTGCTATTAATATCATTTGGAGTTTTAAAACCGTAATCACTTAACAATTTCTATGCTAATGCTACACCGCACTGATAGAATGTATGATAATCCTTTATTCCTTCAAGCCTATCAAGAGTAGATTGATCAACTGTAGGTACATAATAATCAGCGGAAGCTATACCATTTGGATATCTATTCTCAAACTCTTTTATAGAGTCTTTATCCATATGAACATCGAAGTACTATCCATTATTAATTGCGTCGAATATATTGCGTACAATATCTTTCTTCCTTGATGCCTTTACAAAATCAAGCACGTTGTTATACAATCTCTTAATTATGTTGACAATACCCTTTCCATTCTGCATCTCAGCATACCTACGGAAATCTTCAGCCATTAATTCCTCAACTTCTCCAAATGTGATACTTTTTAAGTTATGAGACTTGATATAAGCATCATATAATCTAAGTCTCTAAGCCTTATTATTTAACAGCAAGTTAACATAATGCCATGCCTCATGGTAATGAATGCCGTATCCGGCCTCATTGGATAAAGTGATAACACCGTTTACCTATCTGTCTATATAATCTGCTGCAAGACTCGTAATACCGTACACCTTACTGTTTTCGCAACCCTTAAGAATACCGTCAAGAACAATTACCTTAGTCTCGTCTAATCCAAGCTTTTCGCTAAGCCATTTTCTAGCAGCGCTCTCATTAAACTTTCCTTTAGACTTAAATCTAGAGAACACACCTGTATATCCATCCTGTCTAACCTTGCTGTTGCGAAGTATAGATAATGGATCCTATGCGTTTATATGGAGCTTTCCGTTTGTGCCGACATTAAGTATAGGGACAAAACCTTTGCTTGCGATGTTCTTTAACATTGTGTCAGATACAAAAGTAAGGTCTTTTACATTGAGCTTCTGGCCTTCCTAAGAATTAGCGTAATCTACATATTTCTGTACATGCTCTGTAATAATACGCTTAACTTCATCTAATGATTTGCCTACTACATCTTCCTTAAGAACATCCATTACAACTATATCGTATATTCCGCGTTTTCTATAGTTGTCAAGCACAGACTTTCTAGTCTCATCGGAAAGAACCAAGAAATCATCTTTAGTAACCTTCTGTTTCTGTGAGTCATTCTTGTATCTACTCTACATTCTGCTTATGGCTTTATCAGTGAATCTCTTTGCAGCAATATTGGCTTCAGCTTCAATTACACTAGGATTTTCCTACTTCTTACTTTCTTTCTTCACCTTTGCTACAGCTTTCTTCTTCTCTGAAGCCTATACTCCATCAGAATATATGAATGGTGCATAGAAGTGTTGAGGTGCTAAGTCTGTAAGAAGTTTGCCATTATTAATCATCCATGCAGCAAGTGATACTTTTCTAGGATTTAGCTAACCATTATTATTTGTAGAGAACAATTCATCTCTCTTGAATTCAAGTTGATTAAGTCCGAAGAACTTATATGATTTAGCGTTTGGATTATCTTCAAAATATTGTCTCAAGAATACTGATAGCTTAGGCATAGATTTGTTAAAATGATTAACCATATCTTCTCTATCTGTATTCCAGTGCAGATTATTTGATATGTATCTAATAACCGACCTTCTTGTCTTTTCAGACTAATCACCAAATAACTAATCTATAGACAATCTTAAATCCTATCTAGTTCCAGGACGAGTTAATACAAGCTAATTCTTCTCGTCGTCAAAATAGAACTGCTTATAAGCCAAATAAGGATGTTTTTTATCCGCTTTAGTAGCAAATGTAGTATGTACACTTAACGCAAGAAGATCGGCGATTAATCCCTAATTACCACCAAACTCTTCTGGATTAAGCTATCCTGTAGTCATATACAATATAAGCTCAGCCATAGACAATGGAGCATTTCTATTTATCTTGCCAGTCTTAGGATCTATAGCTAACTACATATTAACAGGATCAATGAATTGCATCTTTCCGTTCTTATCCTAAACCTAGTTGAATCTTTCTTCTCTAAGCATTATAGGGACAACCTGTCCGCTAGGACCAGTTATTGTAAAGTACAACTTACCAGACAAACCTATACCGTCTATTGTGTCTCCAGAAGGATTATAGAGGTTTCTAATAAGAAATCTATTTCCTTCATCAGCCATGACTCCTGTACCATAACCAAGTGTTATAGCGCCATTCTCGAGCTACATTGTAAGCTCTTCTGGATTTGATGGAATACCAAGCTTTAAATCTTTCTCTGAAAGAGGTCTAAAATCAACAAGACCATCTTTGAGTTTTGGTCTAGTCTATATTTTACCATTACTTATACTTGCTTCTTGTGGCTTAATATCAGTTCTAATAGTCTAAGGTATTATATACTTACCGTCTTTTAGCGTACAATAAGCCTCAATTATAGCATTTCTGTTATCTCTAAGCTTCTAGATTTGCTGTGTTACCTAATTGTTGGTCAAAGGAACCTTACCTGGAAGGGCTGACTTCTTTCTAGCTATATCGTCTATTTGCGCACGTATCTAACCGGCGTTCTCTGGATCTGTTTTATGTAGATTATTATACCAATCTATTACGGTCTTATTCAGTTTGTCGTCATCTTCTAACAGAGATTGATCAACGTTATTATAAGACAGATAGTAAGATTTTCCTGTTTCAAGCAAATTGGCTCTATATGCATCCATATCGACGCCTATAAATTTAAGCTTGTTAGCAAGTTCGTATGAAAGATTTACATCTGTTCCTCTGTAGTTGTCGTGGTATTGACCTATAGCTCTAAGTGTGGAGAAGTATATTTTATTACCATCTCTTATTGCTAAAGATACTGTAAATATATCTCTCTCATCACCAAGATTACCTTCCTAATATTTCTACATCTATGATACTACATAGAACTTATCAGTCTTATCAAACCATCCTTTCTAAGTAAGTTTTTGTGCAAGTTCTACTCCAGTGCCAATAGTACATCCTTCTGGTAACTTTACATCCTTACCATTAACCCTTATCTTCATAGGTTCCTCTGCATCTGGTCTATAGAAGAATGTGTGATCAGCGTATCTTCTTTCTATATCTTCCGCCTCCTGTACAGCCTGTGGTTTAGGTTTTCTGTCGTCGTATACACCGGACGTATCTGTAGATTCAGTTGGATTGTCCATATTGTTAAGAGTGTCAGATTCACTCTACATGTCTACATCAAGCTTTTCTGGAAGATCCTCTATATTCAATGTTCCGTTATCATCGTACTTCTTAGGCAATACTTCTGGTTCTTCGTGTTCTAAAGGCCGCTCGACATTAAGCGTGTCTTCTGTATTCATGTCTTTAGGATCAATAACCTACGCAGTATTGCCTTCTTTCTAAGGGGTTGAATTTATATCATCGTTGTTATCCTCTGGGTTATCATCAGGGAAATCCTAGTCGTCCTAAATATTGTCTACATTGAGTCCTGTGTCAGCAGTATTCTTATCTGGAGTCAGATCTGGAGAATCATTATTATCTTCATCTTCTGGCTCTTCCTCCTCTTGTGTCTACTCTGGCTGTTTTTCCGTGTTATCCTAAACACCGGTATCGGTACTATTCTACTAAGCCTCTTGAGATTTCTATGGTTTTACAGTTACTGTACCATCACCATTAATTGTTACATTATCAGGAACTGGTGGTAACTCATCATCTTGCTAATCATTCTTCTCGTCTGTAAAGTCAGTAGAATCTGATTGCTGTTCCTCTTTGGCTTTCTGCTTCTATTGCTTTTCTCTAAGCTTCTGCTGCTATTTATCTTCAGCAGGACTCATACCTAAGGCATCTTCGAGATTTCTTTCATTTTCTGTAGAACCTTGCTGAGAATTATCCATAGCTGCATCAAGTTCAGATGTACCAAGCACAGATTCATCCTAAGGTATTGGCTAAACATTCATGTCTTCAGCCTCTTTCTCAACATCTGGATTCTTAGGCTCGCCAGCAAGATCTTTAATTCTCTGAGTTACTTCTTCATCAGCGGTACCATCTTCAGCTTGCTAAACATCATCTGGCGTAAGTGGCCTCTCTTGATTCCATTCTCTACGAGCTATACGCATACGATTCTTTTTGTCAGCAAGAACCGAACTAATAAGATCTCTAGCAGCCTCTCTTTCCATATCAGTAAGACGAGCAATGTCATCCATACTCATATTAGATATATCGTCATTACCTTCGATCTTATCTCTTAGTTCTGCGTATTTCTTAGATAATTCTTTTATAACTCTTCTTTTCTTGTTCTGCTCATTCAAGTATGCAGCTCTGATCTATGCTTCAGTTGGAGCTTGTTTGCCTTGTTCTTGATACAAACCCTATATCTTTTTGGTGAACTCAGACTTTTGTTCATCTGACAATTCGCTCCAGTTCTGTTCTCTTCTAGAAAAATATACCGATCTAGGATCAACCTATCCAGTAGTAAATGCTACAGACATAGGTTTTAGAACGTTAAATAAGGCGTCATTTATGAGAAATGCCTAATAAGCCTTGTCTATCTCATCCTGGTTATCAAAGTCCTAGTAATCTTTAAAGATTGAGTCATATGTTATCTTTTTATACTATTTCTTCTTGTCGCTTATAGAGGCATTTAACAAATCAACCTTTTTATTGTATGCTAATATCTCTTTAGAATTCTATACCTTATCCTTTCTGTTCTATATAAGCTTGTCAAGGTAATCAATCATACCGGTCAGCTTATCAGTATTGATATCTGTTCCTGTTTCATTAGATATTAACTAAAGTCTTATTTTTTGATTCTTTAAATCTTTAGCCAACTTCTAAGCTGCCTTATACTCTCTATAGCCGAATATTGATTCAAGTCTAGACTACGTGTATTCCTTTTCTGAATCAACCTTGAACTCATCGCGTTCATTCATTACATTTTCGATAGCCTTGTCCAAAGATGTTCTTTGTGCATCATCTTCATAATAAGCTTCGTTCTCATCGATCCACTCTTGACCAGCTTTCTTTCCTTTTTCAGAGTTCTTGAATTGATTTCTTCTAGCGTTTATAGATTCATTAAATTTCTGATAGTCCTGCTTTATTTTATTGATAATATTAAACAGTGCAGGATCATTCTCCTATGTAGCGTTCTCGTAATCCTGTATAGTCTTATTTATTATAGAATCAATGTTGTTTCTAGCTTTCTCGGAATCCTTTGCTGCATTATTAGAGTCTATCATGACTCTAGTTGCTGCTTGTACGAGCTGTTTATGATCCTCGCTATTTCTAGAAATGTTTAGATCTTTCATAGACTGTTCGAGGTTCTTGTTATTATAAGCAAACCACGCAGCATTAAGAAGCTCTTTGTCATTCTCTATATAACTATCTGAGCCATCTTGCAACAAAGAACCCTTATACTTCTTCATGTCATCAAGTGCAGCCTGAAGTCTATCTTTGTTTATTCCAGATCTTCTGAATGCATCAAAAAAGATTCCAACATGGTCATTATCCTGTGCAAGCTGATAATTATTTGCAGCTATACTACGAATAACATTATCATTTCTAAGCTACGCTATAGTATTTCTTAAATTATACTTATCGCCTGTACTTAAAAGCCCGCCATTCTCTTTGTATGGAAGTACAAGATTTTTAATATTGCTTGGAACTCTGAATAATAAACCTGTCATAGCTCCAATTTCCATAGAACGTCTTAACTCTGCATCACCATTATCCGGATCTCCGGAAGATATTCCAAGGTAAGCTGCTGTCGCATCTGCGTTTAAGAATTGATTATTGAACACACTTGGCAAATAAAAAGAAGATTCGCCTACTGCGTAATTGTCATATTCTCCTCTTTCGAATCTAGATGTAAGCAACTACTGTCTACCTTCCTCAAGCGCCTCTGAAGTAGCCAATGGGAATGCTCTTTCGAATTTCTTTGCAAGATATTTTGAGCCATGGGTAAATTTAAGTCTATCGCCTATATTGCTAAATTTGCTCATAGCTACTCTATCTATAGCGTTATCTATAACTCCGGTAGCAGCAGCTTTTGTAGCCTTATCAAGTACCTAGTCCTGTATGTACATCTTTGGGGCTCTAGAAAACATATTGTTAGCAGCCTTAGATATTACCCCTCTAGTATAATCCATAAAAGGTAAAGCTTGCAAATAATCTTCAAACGCCATCGCGTTGTTATCATTTATAAGTTTAGCCAAACCTTTTCTAGAGTCTACTTTAATCTTATCGAAGTTAGCGTCACCTGTAGGTATATTGTAAGCTAATGCAAGTTTTACTTTTTCAAGCTAATCAAGATCTTTTGAATCTACTCCTATGCGCTTAGAGTATTGATCGACAGCATTAAATACCCTATCGAAGTCTACGTTTGTTTTAAAAGATTCATTAAGAACTCTTTGAGCTAATGCATTTATAGCTTCACCATTAGTCTCTGACTAACGCATCTACCTTGTCCAATATATACCTGCAGCAGCGGTAGAGCCTCCTATCACATTTTTAGCCACCTCTACTCTACTCAATGCATTTGCTACCTATTCTACGTTTTCTGCAGAATTGAAAGCTTTAGCCATATCCTCAGCAGTAAGTACAGCTCCTAATCCAGGGATCTTTCTAGTAAGGAATTTAACAGCAGCCTTTGTAGCTAATGCGCCACCGGCGTTAGTCGCTATCATTCCAGCAAAGCTAGCAGCATCACTATATGATGTACCTATTTCTGGTACAGAATATCCCCATTGTGTAGGATCGATAATAGAACCAATTAAACCGCCCCTGTTCTAATTCTAAATATCTCTAAACTCTGGATTAATCTACTTTGGATCAAACAGCCAGTTACCATTCTTATACTGGTTTATTGCAGATCTTAAGGAGATCTCTCTCTTATTCTACTCTCTATCAAGATCTGTCTTTAATGCATCTATCTTAGTTTGCAGCAATTGGGATCCATTCTTTGTAGAGTATCCTTCGAACAAGTTATTATAATCGCTTAATCCGTTCTTTATGGCACGCTTGATAAATGTTCCGTCTTTATCTCCACCGACAGCCTCTGGGAGAACTTTGCCTATCGCATTCTGTGCAGTAAGAGCTATGTTTTCAAGACCCTCGGATAATGTACCTGCTGTATATTTCAATGCATTGCTTACAGTGCCTAGAATACCGTTAGTATTAAACTTCTGGTGTGTAACCAATGTATTATCTTTAAGTGCTGCTAAATAATCGCTTGCACCAGCTTTGTTTGTATCGTAGAACAAATCAAGGAATACATCGTCATTCTTATGCTGTTTAAAGAAATCTTGGTATTTTTTAACTTGATCATCTACCTTTATAATAGCATCCTGTAACTATCTAGCCTGTTCTTTTGAAGCGTATCCATGACTCTTAAAAGCCTTGTATTGGTTTATAAGATCTTCTCTCTATTTAAGAAGATTATTGTAGTCCTAAGCTATTTTTAATGAACCCTACTGAAAAGTGATATCATCAAGCTCTTTTTCTTTTGAATCAGCATAGGCTCCATATCCTTTCTCGAATGTAAGTCTATACATATCCTTAAAAGAGAACTTATCCCATCTCTCTTTCATCTTACTTAGGTCCCAAGAATCTCCTAAAAGGAAATCTCCTAAAGAACCACTATTGCCCTCTTCTGGGTCTACAACAGCTTTACCCTGTTCATTAAGCGTAGAATACTCAGGGAATGTCATGTTGTTAAAATCACTGACATCTGTATAGGCGCCCATACTCCCCTCAACATAAGGAGCTGCGTAGTCAGCACTTCTTTGTGCTACACTACGCTGCAAATCCTACGCTATCTAAGCCCCTCTACTATATGCCTAGTTGTATGTGAACGTCTTTTTATTTTTATTTGCCATAATATTTTATTAATCTATCATTAATGAAGAATTTTGTGCGTCATTAGCCATCTTAAATGCATTGCTAGATCCAAACTCCTATTTGTTGACATCTGTATTTATGTCTCTTATCTTAAACGCACCGTTGTTCTGGATCGTTCTAGTCATAGGAACCTGGTAATATGTAGCAGATCCAACTTTCTCCTTCTTTGTTACAGGCTTAGATGCTGAGTCAAATGCATCAAGACCAAGTTCTGATGCTACTCTCGCCTTATCGTTATCAGACGTAGCTCCAATTGATACACAGAACTCGCTAAACTGCTTTCCTGTAATTGTAACATGTCCAGCTATATCAAATTGCTTATGCTTACCTGGTATCCATCCGGCGTTAAGATCCTCGTTTACAAGAGCTCCTCTACCAGCAGCACCACTCTTAAGCCATCTATCAAACTTACGCATTGTAGTAGCATATCTAAGCCTCTTATTACCTGTAACATTTATTCTTCTGATCGGAGAATATCTTAAGTTAGAGTCTTTGAGATTTACAGCAAGGTGTTTGTTCTGCATTAGTTCAAATTGCTATGGTTTTTCTGTTCCTGCGAACTTATTCAAGAGAACCTTATGTTCTGCTGAACCACCAGTTGGCTTGTACATGTATCCACTATACTGTTTGTCTGCAGCCTAAGCAAGCTTTTTGGGATCATTGAATGTACCAACGTTCACATGACTAGCGTATCCGTCAGCATTCAAGAGTCTCTTAGATGGCTGATACTAACCATATTCATCAACTTGTACAAGACCATTCTTTACAAGAGATTTAGGATCAGAACCAGCCTACTTGATAGCGCTATCCCACCATGCAGCGTGATCTCTACCCTATTTTCTCTACGCAGCAGAAAGCTTAGTATTATTAGCCCTATCTTTCCAATACTTAGAAGCTCTTTCCATAGTATCGAATAAGTTTGTCATAACCTAATTATCTTTCTATCTCTGCGAAGTTCTTTCGGATCTTGTAGACCATTGCAAAGGTGACTATTCTCCATTTGCACCAGAACCACTAAGCTGAGCTTTAAGTATTGCGTCATCTTGATCCCATTTATGCTTAAGAGCAGCAAGTCCTTTCTAGAACGCTCTGCTCTTAGCAGCCTCATTAGCCTAGAACTGCTAATCGTTAAGATGTATCTAAACTTGATCTGGACGCCTATCAATCTGTGTATACTTTCTGTTACGGTTAACAATATCAGCTTTAAGTGCATCTATATCGCCTCCATACATATTTAGATAATATCTACCAAGGTCAGATTTTATCATATCCTTTATATTTGCATCAAGAATCTACTACATCTTCTTAGGTGATTTTGAATATACTTGATATAACCCTCCAGCTTGTTTAGTTAACTCTGGATCATATTCCAGCTACATATTGTCAAAGAGATTGCTAGTCCAGTCTTTTAAACTAGAATACTTAGAAGGAGCCTCTCTTGTCCACATACCATCTGTAGAGGGATCCCATGTTTCAAGAGTCTTGCCACCAAGTGCAAACTTCTCAAAGTCTGGATCATATGTGCCATTACGCATAGCTTCTGCTCTATACTTCTAATAAGTCTTCATAGACTCGTTCTAAGCTTTAAGATTAGCTATTTCTGCGTATGGTCTTTCTCTAATGATCTTAGCTATATAAGCTCTACCCTCAGCAGATCTAAGAGGATCTATACCATTCTGATACAAATAATCAAGCCCTTTATTAACGGCTCCTTTTGTAATATCGTAGAACTATTTATTTATATTCGCATTAGGTCCATACAACTCTCCGAATTCCTTAGCAAACTCCTTCTATTCTTGTACAGCCTAATTATATTGTTCTCTTGCAGCACTAATGTACTATGACATCATACTGCTATCCAGTAGGTCTATAATAGGGACCGCTACTGGTTCATCATACATTCCTATCATAATCAAATACCTGTATAAAGATTAGTTCTATTCCTCTTATTCATATAAAATCCAGGTAGTCTATTACCTTGTCCTGCTCCATATAAAAACCACAATGGGTTTTGTATAACATCTTGCATTCCGTATTTGTAAGATCTTAAATATCTCTATTCTCCTGGGTGCAAAGCTACACTATTAAATCTAGCTCTTTGTTCATCTGTGAGATACCTACCACCATCACCTGGAATGAAATCATTATGGTGCATAATAGTGTTGCCTGTAGACTCAAATGGAGCCGAAGATGGAGTCTAGCTATAAACAACCTATTTTCCAGTATTAAGTATTGGGTCGTATTTTGTATTCTAACGAGCGATGTTTGGAGATCCAATAAATGGCTAGTATTGACTAGGAGTCCAACCTGGGGCAATTCCGCCAATCTATTCACTTAATGTTTTTAAACCAGTAGACCTCCCAGGCGTATTACCAGTATTGCCTGTTGTGTTTCCACCATTTGCTCCACTTGTAGTATTACCACCTATACCATATATTGTTTTTAAAGCATCTTTCTTATTGTCTATATCCTACTGGTACAGGTCAAGAATATCGCCATACTGTTTGTTTTTAATGCGCTGTGACAACCATTTCTGACCAATAAGACCGAGATTAGATAAGTGTGTTTCAATACCCTTAGTCTTAGCTCCATGCGCCCTATTGTAAGCCTCCCATCCATACTGGTTAGACTACTGCAATCTCTGTGCGTCACTATCACCAAGCCTAGCAGCCATCTCGGCATAAGCGTTTCTATATGCAGCATTCTTTTCCTGCACATTCATGAGTGCGTCTGCAACGTTTCTCTAATTGCCTAAAGCCAAAGCTACTCTATTAGCCTATCTCTATCCACCTGTATAACCACCAGAATTAGCGAGCTAATAAGCAGCCTATCTATCTTGGGCGTACAGTTTTTCAAGAATAGGATTAGCTGACACTCTATTGCCTGCCATAGTTTGTAAGGCTATTGGCGCGTATTTATTTGCAGCATAGATGCTTGGCATTACAGGCCTTTCGTTACGCCAATGATTAAGCATCTATGTTTCGAGCAGCGCTGGGAATGCGTATCCTGCATCGAGCATAAGATTTGACACCTTTCCTTTACCTGATTTAGACCAGCTAGAAATTGTCTACTTTGTTTTATCCCATAAGCTTTTGCCATTATCAAATCTATCTTTGCCACAATTATGCTTAATCTGAGCTGCATAATCCTCGATCTAATGCTGCTTCTCTTGTCTGTCTGTAATATTCTTCATAGCCTACAAAATAGGGGCTTTAGCGCGATCTAGCTGATTCTTCTAAAGTTCCATCGTCTATTTTGATAAAGAGCTAAGTTCAGGTTTCTTTCCAACTCTTTTCTCAATGTTGTTATACATCTAAAGTTTTGCTGTTAATGGAGCTACTTGGTCAGAAAACTTCATGCCATTGCTCCAGTCTATATCATTACCAGCTATAACATTATTATCGTTTACACTAACAGAGCTAGGCTAATTATCAACTCCAACCTTTCCTTTGGTTACAAGAGTTCCTGTGCCATTAGTATAATCTATAATGGACTCCCCCTTGCCAACTAAACTATTTACAGGACCACTCTAATATCCATTAGGTGTCCATACTTTATTTCCTTTTAACATATATTGGTTTTATTAAATCTTTTCCTCGGTTAGCATACAATACGTCATCATATGTATTACCATTATTTAAATAATATTGCTATGTAAGACCTTCTGTTGCAGCTGACGATTGATTAGCCTAATTAATTAAGTTTACATTCTACTATGCATTAAATATCTTTCTACGCTGTCTTTCCCTAGCTTTCTTGCCTCCAAACAAACCTCCAAACAATCCTACTATAGCTCCTGCGGCACCTCCGATAAGCGAGCCTATACCTGGTACTATAGCTGTACCTACTGCAGCTCCTGCAGCAGCTCCAGAGCCAGTCATAGTCAATGTATTAGTTGTGTTAGAAGCAGATATATCAGCCATAGCCTATCTCTTATTAATATCATTCTAAGCCTGGTAGTTTACTCCAAATGCCTAGTCTGTTCTCTATCCGGACATGCTGAATAATCCGCTCTAATCTTTTACTGCTGCCTACTGCTGATTGAATCCGCTTATTATTCCAAGAGTTCCATTAACTGCTCCTGTTACAGTACCGGCATTAACATTGCTAAGTGCGCCTCCTCCTAAACTTACGCTAGGAGTTTTCATTCCATTTATTTCTTTAATTGTTGGCAAAGATGTTAGCTATTGCTTATATGTATTTATTCCAGTTATATCGCCACCAATACCCTTCACACTACTTGATAGGTCTATTCCGTCATTGAATTTTGGAATATTGTTTATCTTCTTTCTCTATTTTAGCTCCATGACTATCTATATTTTGTTATTATATATTGTATTGCCATAGCTGGATTTGGTTTGATATCTTCTATACTGCAAATCATAACCTTGCCTCTAGCTCTATTGCCAAATAATCCATCAGCCCTAGGTATGGCAAATCTATGATTATTTTCCCTAAGTGTTATCTACTCTTCTAGGTTGGATTCTATCTTCTAAGATTCTGTCTACCATGTATATTTATGATTCTTTGAGAAGTAATCATTATCGTCGCGTATTGTATCATGTAACTATAGATTTTCGTATGTAACAATCTCTTGATTATCAAATACCTTCGTAATAAGCGGCTATTGAGCAACTACATATTTAACGTAACTTGAAAGTAACTACTGAGTTGTTGATTTAGGTGATCCATCAAGGTAGTCATACTAATATATGCATACAGCATCGTTTTTCTTTACAAGATATTCTCCATTAAAGAACTATATAGCTCCATCGAATGGTATCGTTAACGTAGATGTAAACTTGCCAAGCATTTCATTGTACACTATTTGCATATCATCGCTTAGTACATTAAATATAACCTCATTATACCTATTATTGTAGAATACTTTAAAGTTGTCGTTTTTCTTATACTTGTTCAATATATTCTATACCTTAGCTTGCTTTGAAAGCTATGTTACACTCTATCCGTCAAATAAGCAGATTACATTATTATGGCTATCAAACCAGTATAAACCACCAGTACTACTTGTAATGCAGAATTGCTACTTATGCATTCCGTATGTATTACTATAGTAGTCGTATCTATCAAGTACTCCTCCAGTTCCAAGTACTATATTTTGTCCAGAATTATCTGTAGCAACACTACGATCATTTACGCTAAGTACACCAAATGATTGCTCCTGTAGAAATGTAAGAACATTCTTAAATGTACATACATCAGTTATAGGACCATACTCCTAATCAACATCTATAAAGTTAGAGCTTCTAAATTTACACCAACTATCTATGATTTCGTCATTCTGTTTCAAATCAGAATAATATACTCTTGTATCTATAGTCTTATTATAGTCTTGCGGATTAAGATCATCGTACACAGCAAGTGGAACGCTTGTATTATATACGCTATATACAGAATTATAAACGTATTCAGGCTCCTTTTGTACGTAAGCTTCAGTTATTTCACATGGTTCAGCCTGTATAAAGGATGCATAATTATCTCTTGCATTAGAGCTAAATGTCCATCCATATTGGAATTTACACCATATATTCGACTCTGTTGGTATAGAGTATGTTATCATATGAGTATTAGGGAAATTCAAATTCTTGTCTCCTTTATACGCTCCGTACACTTTATGCATAGAAGTATACTCAAATGTTTCTACGTGGCAATCTCCATCAAATACTATATTCCATTTATTTTTAGACTTGAAGTAATTACCGTCTCCATAATATACATTTGTGAGCCTATTTGTGAATGAATAACCACCATAAGGAGTTATTTGCTATCTAAGATTAGTTAGATATGTTCCAAGTAGAGTTGGTCTGACTATCTTGAATATCTATCCAATTTCAGTAGATTCCGTCTAAAGATCCTCCTATTTTAGGCTATCGTAATAATTGCCATTCTCTGGATAGTAATAAGAAATCGCACCAGCAGTACCCTTTTCTTTATACCAACAGCTTAACAGTAAACATTTTCCACCTGTTCCAAAACATGAGTTCTTCTTACCATAATCACCAGTATTATCACCCCAAAATGCGCCACCATAATTACCAAATGCTCCAAATATGTTACCATTTGTATCGTTACAAATTCCGCCAGTAACCATATTTGTAAATAGTGCCCCACCAGCAGAAACAGCATAATTAGGATAAGCTTTTGATGACATCTATTCTTCGTTGTCTTTATTGAAATTTCTTTTGAATGCCTAGTCCCATTTTATTTGATCAACTAACTAAAAGTCCTATATATAGTTTGCTTTCTAAACAGTATTAAACCATGAATCACCAGGATCAGGACGTCTATTTATAATAAATTCATATGGCCGAACACTCTATTCATATAATTTTATATAAGCGAAGGCTTTCTATATTATAAACCTACCTGATTTTTCTTTTCTTTCATTAGCAGACTATTCGTCATTATTATATAGTCTATCAAAATTTAAAATGCAATCTTTTATTAATGCATACGAATATGGCTTATCATTTCCAAGTCCACCAACTGAAGCAAACTAGTAGACAGTATGTTTACTTATATTAAATCCTTTATTCTTATGCGCCTAAGGATTAACTTCGTAGAAATAGTTTGGATTAAATGGTGCGTCTAAATAGCATATTTCACTAGTTTTGGGATCATAGTAGTTCCTTTCTATAGTTAGATCATTAACATAAAAGTCTCCTCTTGCGTCACCGTTATCATCTCGTCCAGTAAATAATTCTACAGCGCAGTTAGATATACATGGTATTACGAACTGAAAATTCTATCTACCATTTTTACCATATAATGATCCGTAATCTGGATTCGGATTACCGTTTATAAAAGAATCATACTAATCGTCACGAAACTTATAGTCACCTCTAGCTCCAAATAAAAAAGACTATTTTTGTAAATAATATTTTTTATCTTTTACAAATTGCTTAAATGATTCTGGCTGATAACAAACTTCCTTCGAAACAAACTGCAATAATTTGTCATTGTCTATATTTGTCATACATTGTGATTCGATATCCTTTCCGTCCCACTTAAGCTAATCGTGTACGTTGTATCCCTATATGAACTTATTTGTCGTCAAAAATCCAGTTGGGCAAAACATATGATACTTTGTTATCCAGTAATCACTACTATTTGATTCATACTGTCTACTATAAGCATTAGATACAGGTGAGCTAAGAACTCCTTGTGATATTGTAGCTATATCAGATTCATGTCTAGCACATCTAACTATCTGATAACCAGTACAACCTTCTGGTAAACTTTTTACCATAAACTGTATTCCTAGATTTCTGATAACTAATTCGTAACGTTTACCATTAACGATAGTATTTGATGACATAAGCTAGAAGCCTTCTTCGGTGACATTTGGAGTTCTTATATCAGCAATCCACTTAACTGGAGAAGCTTGGCAATATTTGTCATACAAAACAATTCCGTAACGATAAATCTCGTTTCGTCTAAGTGACTTTATTAACCATGTGTTTTTATTTATTCCTGGATCAAATTCAGCTTTCTCTATTATAGATGGATTAAAATATTTATCAATATAAAAGACATTATTTTGCTATACATTTTCTTTTTGAGAATAATTGTATAATGTTCCTATCTTTCTTGTATTGTTTTCTTTTACACAAGAATCTTCTACCTAAGAAGAAATAACAAATCTCCATTCTATATTTTTACCAGATCCTCCGACCCATTGATATTTTGAATCGAACACAAAATTAGCATAATATAATGAAGCTTCTTTATTTATGTCATTATAAGTACCATCATAGCAATCATGATCAAACGGAGGAACGGCAACAGAGTCGTCTTCTATATCGTGTTCGTGAGCATCTATTTTAAATGCATTATTACCATTAACATCTGTTACGGTGCTGATTTTTTCGTAATTAAACCTAAATGCTCTTGCGTCCCATTTGTCGAAATCCTTAATAGTTGTCTGTATTGTCTTTGTATTTGCAGCAAACAGAAAACCATCCTTAGAAGCCAACGAATTAGGTATTATCCTAACACCTTGTAATGAATTTAATTCTTCAACACTGATATTCTCTATTGGATCATTACCAACATCATTTATAATTAGTTCTGTAGAATCTTTTTCATTAAAATTTACTTTGGCATCATATATCACAGATACTATTGGCATCTATCCATTTTGCGTATACTGTACCCTAAATACTTTAATGTAATCAAGGTGCCAATAATCTTTAGGAATTTGTATAGATATTTTTACTCCGCAATTTGATTGTGCGCCCTATTTGCCACCGCACTTTACGTATCTGTTATCGAAATCATAATTACCAATTGGTATTTGCTGACATTGTATAGATGCTCCTGTATGTATTCCGTATCTATTGTATAACTGATAACAATAGCTTACAACACCAAATTCTATCTTTCCTGGCACGTATTCTTCAAATACTGGTGGTTTGCAAACCGCTTCTGGATAAGATAAGCATTTATTAAGATCTTTATATAAAAAATCATTGCTTATATTAAAAACCATTATCGGGTGTATTGAATCGGCTAAGTATAGTTTAATATTGTTTTTGCTCTCATAATTAAGCTAAATATCGAATGTATCTGGATACTTTTCTCCTTTATCTAACGGCAATAATGGAGCGTCTACAACAATGCTACTCTTCTATATATCATTGAAGTCCTAATCATGGACAGTTCCACCTATCGCATTTTTAAAACTATAGACCTTAAGTTTGTTTTCATTTTCATCAATGCAAACAACTACTCCATAATCTCTTATTGAACCAGTAGCAACAACTTTGTTACCCTCACCAGCAAATGATCCAGCTAGTTTTACACCCTATACTGGCATTAGTGACCCATGCCTATTATCTCTACCTTCTCCACCTCTGTATGACGATATCTTTATATTTCTAGCATCGATATACTAATTTGTAGCAACAACAGAGAGATCATCATCACTATTCAATCCTCCTGCAAAACTATTAATTTGTGGTTCAGTATTAGTATCCATAGCAATAATCATTAAAGTTTAACTATTTCTTTCCGGTGTTATTGAAGAAGTTCTCATCATCATCCCACTCTGGTATAAGTTTAGTCCACTCATTCTTAATAGTAAGCATTTCACTTTCGTTTGGCATCATTGCCTCAGCGTAAGCCTGGTTTCTATAGAAATTCCACTGCTACTATATATAGAAGTATGCGTTCTGATTATATCTAGCTTTTCCTCCAAGTGATCCTCTAAGGAATTTTGGAAAGCTTAACTTCATCATTACATACCAGTATATAGCTTCCTAATATGAAGCTAAGTCTGGGATAAGTGGATAACCCCTTTCGTCTGTAGCTATTGCCTTATATGACAATTTAACAAAACCCTTGTCTTTATTAAAGACTATCCAGCCTGGTTTAATCCAGTATGTAGGAACATCTGTCTTATGATCTCTAATAGCATCCATCAGAGCAGTACTACCATTGATGCCAAGAAGCTATGATCTATGCGTAGGCAACATTACTCCAGCAGGCTGTTCTGGATGATAGTGGTGCATATGTTTTGTATTAGCTTTAGACTTAAATGAACTTTCATCTTTTAGTGCCTATACCCAATTTGTTCCATTGTTTGAATAGGCTACAGTTGTCAATGATTCTAAGTCTTCTGGTATCGGAACTTGATGTTCGTGTATTTCAAATATTGGAACGCAATCTTCACCAGACTCCTTCTATACATACTATACAGGTGCACCAATTTTTTCAACAGCTTCAAAGATCCATTCTCGTATATCTGTAATACGTATGTTCTTTTCTTGCATGTTTGAGTCAGCCATAATTTTAGCTATAACTGACTCACATTTTGTATACTTGTATATCATCTATATTTATATAATCTTGTTTATTAAATATAAGTTGAGCAAGGTGCCTTTTGTTTTCCCTAACCATACATAGCTAGTATTTATATCTATCAGAAAACATCCTGGGTATTTTTGACCAATATAATCTATATTTGTATCCATTTGAGTGCTCGTTCAAATGATAAACCCTTTTGCCTACTTCTTTAGTTGATTTATAATCTGTAGACAATGACTAACTAGAGTAGCTCTTTGGTTTATATTTTACTATGCATATAGTGCCTAGCCCATAAGGCATTTTAAAGGGCTGTGAGCGCTCTAAAATCTCTTCCTTGACAACTTTATTAAATTCGTCTATAATGCGCTTATATCGCGCGTAATTAAGCTCTACATCGTTCTTTTTAATGTAGTCTCTATATATATCAGCTATTGTGTAGCTTTTCTTATTCTTCCTTATCTTGAGGACCATTTGGTTTAACGCTTGCTAATGTTGAGTTATTGCTATCGTCACTAGGTCTTTTAAGCATAAACGCTAATTCGTTGGTCATGATAGCTCTCTTTATATCTGGTATCATCCATCCAGGTATAGTTATATCGTCTTCGCTATCAGCTGTTTGTGTAGGATCAAATATTCCTGTAACGTATATATATTTAAGATCTTTTGCGCCATTACCATCGATATATATATACTAGTCATCAAACCAGCATGCCGGTTCTCTGTACGTATACCTTCTAAAGTTATGATAATGTTTTCTAGATTTACTCATAATCTATATAACACAACCACTAGCATCTGTAACATTAATTATATCATCGCTGCTATCCTCCATTGTATGCAACTTATTTTTTGTTCTTTTTCTTGCACCACAACGACAGCAACAACAAGAATCTTCCGTTCCAGGAACATGATCATCTATAAGTTCGAGTGGACCGATAGTTGATAACTGAATATCATCTGGATCTTCGTCATCACCGGTCTCAGAATCTTTGTCATTTTCTTTCTTAGACAAATAAGCTTTATACTACATTATCCAAGATAAGATCTAATCCCTAGACATGTCCTCACTCTCACTTATGTTATTATTTCGTACAATAAGAAGTATGTCATCTATCAATGTACGAGCTGAGAATGTTTTCATATTGCTTCTATTATTCTTATACTGTCTTCTTTAAGTATATCGTTTGTATTATGTATCTTGTATTTGTATACATCTTTCTTTTTCCAGTCAAATGTTATCAATCTCTTAAAGAAGTTCTTTTTGTTTTTATATTCTCTATGCTTATAAACGTAGAGGTACTAAGTATTCTATACATCTAACTTGATATTAACACTATCTTTACCGATTGTATAGTATACTTTAGTTAGGTTGTTATATTGTAAGCTATCCTTATAAATAGAGTCTTTAAGTATAGTTATAATATCACCCTCTACCCCCTTACTCTTATTAACGTTTATAATCTACTTCTGAGTTGCCGCTACCTAAATTTCTTTACTTTTTAGCTTTTTAACTTTACGCACAGAATCCAACTACTACACAAGCTTATCATTATAATCTTTAAGCTTTTTCATATCTAGCCTTAAAACACCAGAAGCCTACTAGGCACCGCTTAAGGCATCCTAATAGGCTTCGATGTTATTATTAGCCATTTTAAGCTCCTCTGAGAGCCTATTAGCTTTGTTGTGGTAGAATATACCAGACGCTACACAAAAGGCTATTAGAAGCCCACAAATGGCATTAAGCAGCGTTTTGTAGTTGTTCTTTATCTTGTTTAATATCTACTACATCAGCATTGCTTTCATTATTGTTCAAATATTCTTTTAAATATGTTCTTAACTCACCAAATTTGCCCTGTATATAAATAGACACTCCATAGATACTAGCTGAATAAACTAATGTTTGGGCTACAAACCCTAGTACCCCTGTGGAGATTTCACCCTATTGTAAATACTGTACCCAGGTGAGAACCTATCCGCTTAAAAACGCGAGACATGCGGTTGAATACTAAATCTTCTCGCGCCATGTTCCTGTTACCTTGTTCATTTTATCTCAATAGTTACCTTTCCGTTAGAGCAAGCTTCCTTTATTATTGGATAAAACTTGTTTATGATAGCTCTTGAGTTAAGGACCTTTCCAACCTATTTGTTTTCACCGAGAATAAGACACCCTTCAGTATCAGCGCTTGTATTTCCGGCATGAACACGTATACCTTCAAATGATGGAACATTCATCAGCTGTGGTGTATACTTCTTGAATCTAGGTGAATATGTCCACTTGATCTCATAAGTTCCGTAAGGAATGGCTGTTTTTCCCTTTATTTTCTATTCTCCGTTGTCAAACTTACCATTCTTATTAGTGTCTCTTACAGTGTCTTCGAGCGTATCACAGAAATACACATCGTCTATATAAAGCTTGCCTATAGTGTAAGTTGGACGGAGAGCTATTCTTTTTAATGTTAATTTCATACTATGTTTACTCCAGTTTCATTATAGTATCTTAAACTTTCTCCAGAATTCTAAATATTAGAAGCAGTTATTGTTATGCGCTAATTTGTATCCGCAAACATCTTGTTAGCAATACTACTATTTGCTGCAGGCCATTTTATAAAACTAGATGTGTGATTACCAACATTTTCTCCCCAAGTTGATACTATTTTGGAATTATTTGAAGCCATTTTACAATTAGATATATAATACGTTCCAGCAAATATTGGACCATTTAATACACACAATAAATTTGTATATAACATCTGGTCTAGCGTAATTGATGAGAATCTGGTCATATCAAATCCTTCAACAAGTTTTCCATCATTATAGGAGCAAGCTAAATTTAATCTAGCTTCTCCAGAATAGCTACCATAATTTATACCGCTAATTATACAACTATTCTTAAATGCATTACTCAATGTAGATGTTGTAGAAGGTATTGACTCGTTAAATAATACAAATGAATAATTATGTGTTACATGTTCACCAGCTTTACTATCCTACAATATAACAGGCTATGCTCCAAATGCATCATTCAAAGTAGAATATGTAGTATAGTTTTTAGGATACTGAACATATACGTTTATTGTTTCGTTTCCAGATGTTGCAGAACCTACACGACGAGGTATAACTACCTGGTTATTAAATACACCTGTTACAACTCCAGACCTATTTGCCTTGAAAATATTTTCAGGTATAATTCCGGCCATTGTGTTAGACGTTTCATCTTTAGCAAATGCATAACTATAGTTTGTTATACCATTATCTCCGCTATCTGAAGAATGAGAAGTTGCTGCACAATAAAAGAAATCTGGCGGTATAATCAATTTGTTCACGCCACCATCAGGTACTTGTCCATTACTAAACATTGAACCATCTCCAAGATTATATGTAGCCTAATATCCACCTATCAAATTCTATGTGTCAGTAAATTCTGTGCAATGATTAACAGTATGTTTTGTATATGTGTATTCTTTAGTTTCCGGATCCTATGTACGAGTATAATATTCCATATATGCAGTCTAGTCGCTTGTGTCATTATTCTTTACACAATTGTCCGGAATTTTTGTAGTCATATCAAACTGCTATGCACCACTAGCAGGGCTAACATTATAAAATACATGTGAGAAGCTCCAGATTTTATAACTGTTATCTCTTCCATATTTATAATCATGTAAAGTTGCTGGCTTGTATTCTTCTCCAACCTTTATGAATACATAGGTATTAATATCATCATATCTCTTTCTAAAGAAGTCGAATGGTATCGGTTTTGCTAAAGATGTATTTGCAAAACAATATCTAACATCTTGTATTTTAGGTAATTTAGAAAAGAAATTGTCATCCAATCTTAATGCGCCATGACCATACTTAGCACCATCAAACGTATGTCTCATATATTTTGCGTTTGAATTTATTGCAGATGTATTTCCAAATGTTAAATCTCCATCTGTTTCTGTTATATCTGTATTGTAGAATAAGTTACTAAGATCCTCTTTATTATGCTTAATGTACAGATTGCATATATCTCTATAGTGCTCTAATGAAATGTAGGCTTTAAAATTATAGCATCCATAATCACGTCTATATTCACTTGTTAGGAATCCGCCACAGCTTCTTGGAACAAACCTCTCCCAATTAATAAACTCCCATAAATTAATATTATCTGTACTTCTGCTATCTTGTGAGAAACACGTTCTAATTTCATTTATATTTGGTAGATCATAAAGTAATCCAGCAAGATTTACGCTATAACAATCAAGGAAGCTTGCATACAAAGTTGTTAATGATGTCCAATTAGAGTTAAACATTTCACTTAAATCAACCTTATACGAGCTAGATATATTAAAGTTCGATATTTTCCAAAGCTTCTTAGGTGATATGCCATTAGGATTCCATATATCTTTAGCTGATATAATTTCTGATGTTGATATATCGTTACCTGTAGTTGGGTCCATTGGTATCTAGAATTGATGACCATTGCTTCCGTCATCTCCGCCCCAATTTGTCATCTTTGATATACAGTGCTTAAAACAGTCTGTAGCCAGTCTTGTTGTATGTGCTACAATCATCTAATTATATGAGCATCCAGATGGACTACCGAAATTATACAACTCTTTAAAGTGTACGTTTACACCTGTAGAAGCGTACATAAAATCAGCATCGGTAACCTTGTTTAAAGCTGATGGATCTATAGGACTTCTAAATACGCCATTTGTTATACACCTCTTATAATCATCTTGTGTAAAACTAACCCTTGACCTAGCAAACATTAAACTAGTATTAGTAATGTTGTTATCTGCTGGAATAGCATGTGCAAAAAAGTTTGATACAAAGTTAAGATCAACACCGCTTCTTTCAAATGCACTATTTAAAGCAGTTGTATTAGAGTTTACTGTTAACCCTGTATAACCTCCACTACTATTTAAACCTTTATAATTAAAACAGTTGTAGAATGTATACTTTTCAATGTACAGAGATGTTGCATCAACTGTCTAAAGACCTGTAACATTAGCGAAACAAGAATTTGTAGCTGTAACATTTGGCGGAAGTGTAACATGAATTATATTCGTGCTACCCTAGAAACATACAGACTAAAGATGTGTAGAGTTACGTAAGTCTACAGTATTGTCAACTGTAGCTCCAGTATTATCCTTAATACAAAGCTAACTATGCGAGCAATTTGTTACAGATATTTTTTTAGGGTAAATCTATACATTAGAATGATTATCATACTCTGTAATTGTAACGGTTCTAAGCTTAGGGCAATTACTTATATTTATTGTTTCAAAACCCTGCAGTGTCACAGTTTCAACAGAATTATCCCTAGATAGAGTAAAACTACCACCACTCTCAATACAACTTAAATTAAAGTTTGTAATATTGGTTTTATTATTGAACGATAAGTTCTTGTATTGCCCCTATATCTATGACCATTGAAGTGCCTAAAGCTAACTATTATCTACAGAAAAACTTGTGATATTATAGCAGTTTGTTATAGCTATACTTGCTCCTGGGTTTTTGATATTACTAACATTAACAGTTGTTACATTTAAGTTATTTGCAGTTAAACCCATTTTCGATCCACTAATATTAATAGAGTTTAAGTTAGGATAATTATCAGCTCCATTAAGTGCTAGTGTTGCAGTATAACCAGGAGATGTTAAATTAATCTCCTTAACACTAGGTGTATCAAAAGAAAAACTTCCGAATGTATTCGAAGAACCATTTATTGATTCAAGCTTATCAGATCCAATATATAAACCAGTCTAAGCGTTTCCTTCTATCCAGTTTATGTCTTCAAGATAAGACCATAACTAAGAACCTCCAATTTTAACACCCTGCACACCTGTTGTTGGGATATCAATCTGTTGGTAATTATCTCCACCAATTATATAGTTTGCAATAACAGCATTAGCTTTAGTAATCTGTAAAGGAGAGAATTTAGGACATTTAATCTTAAAACTAGCATTTGCACCAAGCTGGATACCAGCAGAAGAGATTCCTGAAGAGAATATGTCTCTAAGGATAATTACATCTTTATTCATAGGCACAGAGTAGTTTGCAGCGTTATAAGTACGATCGTATACAATGTTTTCAACATTTGGATCACTACTTAAATTTAAGTTTTTCCACTGTCCATCACTATCTCTATACTATATAGGAACACCTATATTTGAGTTAAGATTAAAGTATGCGTCAAGAATATGCAATCTACCATTGAACCAATCTCTTACATAGTTAATTCTAGTTCCATTAAACTTCTGATAATCAACTGGATTCCACTGGCTACCAGAATCGTCGAGTGCTAGATATTTAGATCTATAGTTATATGTTACAAGCAGGTTGTTTATAGAACCGAGATTATTAGCGTAGAAATTATCTACAAAATAATCAGCATTTTTCAGAATGCCTTCATGAGTCTTGTTGTTTATAACATTACTTCTCCATTTTGCATACAATTCCTATGGGTAGTTAACTGTGTACTGCTCGTCGTCATTAAATATTAATCTAGCATACTTAGCAACGGCAAACAAATATGATGAAGGAACATCAAATCCATTTGATCCAAGTGTAGATGGAGAGAAGTCTCTATATATATTTACATTATTAGGATAATCAACGCCGTCTTGAGTTTTCTTTAACTGTCCATCCCAATAGTCTGAGAATGCGAAATAAGAAATTTTACCACCACTGTTGTTAATACCTAAACATGTATCCATATCATAGAACGCTGTTACCCAAGTTGCACCATCTGGATTTTTACCAGACCAAGTCTTAATATTAAGGTTCTTCATCACACTATCAACAAGACCAAGTACCATACATATTGTATAATACTCTGATACTGACTAGAAGTTTAATTCTGATGGTCTATTGTTATCAGTATCTGGTATACAGAGATCTCTTAAATCATTCTGTGTTCCAGCATTAATTGTATTCTTTAATACATATTGATAACTTGAGCCAGAAGACTTTCTTTGATACTATTTAGTATAATCTGGAACCATGTTTAATGATTTACCAGTTTTGTTTCCAGATGTATCAAGCTCTTCTGCAGAATATCCGTCTTCATAAGATCCTCTTCCCTTCTTTAGATAATCAAACAAATAACCGCCTCCAAGTGTTACTGATTTTACAAGCTTTTGTATAGATGCCTATAGTTCTGCTTCAGAAAAGTTTGATCCATGAACAAGGTCTCCAAACATATATGTGTTATCGTTCTCTTTGTTCTGCTAGAATAATATAGTAGGATCATACTGAGAGAAGTCAAAATAGTTAGAACCACCCTAAATTTCAGCAACACCAAGACCTTCTCTCAACGTATTATCATCGTTGTTTATTTTATAGAATACAAAGTCCTTGCCACTACCAGTCAATGTTGTCTTATCACCAAATACTCTAAGATCTTTATAACCGAGATTAAAATATGCTTCACGACCAAGGTTGAAGTTATATACTCCGAAGTAGTAATAAACATCATCTTTGTTTCCAGAATCAGGATCTTCTGTAACAATATGCATAAATAAAAGTATAGGAAATCCCTCAAGACAGTTCTTTATGTATGGTTTAAATACACTATCTTCACTAATGCTATCGCTAAATTTTTCGCAGACAGTATTTACAAACTTTCCGCAAGTTGTATTATTTGAGTGAGAGCTATCAACGACATCGGCCTTTAATGTAAATTGCGTTTCTGGTAAAAATGTATCAGTGTTATCTTGGTTAAAATTAGGAGAATACAAATAAACGTCAGCAGTTTCAGATTGGTCTGTATTTTCTATCGCTAGTGTAAAGTTTTTTACTCTATATAATTTTGTAGAAGAACCTTGTAACGATGCCCTAAATTGTGCATTAGTAAATGAATCTGGAATTTTAACCTCTGCTAATGCAGATCTTCCAGGACTCCATTCGATTGATACAGGGAAATTAAGATCAGATCCTTCACCTGTTCCATCCTCACCGTAGTTCTTCTCAAGCCTCTATATCATTGGTGCTCCAGTACCATTATCTTGGCACGTCATAACAAGAACAGGAGTTGATGTGTTTGCAGCAATATCACTAATTGTAGCACCATCTGTAATAACTCTACCATCTATTCCAACATTAAACTTTTTTAGATATTGTTTCAAAATAAGTTCTTGCTAAAACTATTCGTTTTGTTCGCGAATTATTTCAGATCTGTATTTAAGGTAATATTGGTATACATCGTAATCTCCATTCTCTCCAATACCAGACACAGGTAAATAATCAACATCTATTGTGTTAATGTAAACGTTAGTAGGATTTATCTGTAATTGTTTTACAAGCAATGGAGCATTGAACAAACTAGAGAATGAAGCTTCCATTCGTCCATCAATATATATAGAAGTGTCATAGTATGAATCATTTCCATTCTTTTTTACAAAATTTGAGAAAATCTATAATAAGTGATATTTTGTAAGATCATCTTTATCTGCATCGTTTTGTTTCTATATATAACAATCTACGAAAGAACTACCTCTAGTTGTCATCTGCTACCCTATCGTCATAATTGGAGAGTCTCCTTCATTATACAAACTTATAATGGTAGCATTATCAGAGTTTATATGATTAAACTGTAAACCAATAGCTATATGTGTACAAATGTTTCCGGTACCACTAACCTATGGAGGTTCAATGCCTGTTATTCTAATAGCGTTAGAGTTAACCGTCTAAGATATACTTGTATTCGATAGATACTGCTTAAAATTATCTGTACAAGAATTAATTCTATAATAGTACTAGCTCCACTGCTACGGATTTTCAAACCAATCAAGCTAATCTTCTGATTCTTTTACATAAAAATAATATTTAGCGCTGTACCCAGAAACGTTTATTTCAATTGTGTTTTCTCCAGCTTTTGTAGCAAGAATCTTAAATGAGTTCTATTGACGCTCTGTTACGATAAGACCGTTTTCAAACATTGATACTCCATTAATCTTTACGAAAACATTGTAACTTCTGTTGTTGTTTATGCCTTCATATATTCTATAGTTAAACTGGATGTATCCAGGATTGTAAATATAGTATCCACTAGTCTGTTTCGTATTGTATATAACACCAACATCCGGAGATATTAAACAGTACAGCTCGTTAGGTATAAGAGATATATTTATTGTCTAGTCATTTGAGATCATTTCCTAACCATCTGGTATAATCTGCGTGTTAAATACGGCAGAATAAAGTCCAGATTTATCGTTTGTAAAATTACTCTTATCTATAGGAAATGTAAGCGATCCCTTTTGATCTTCAATATCGCCAGAACCTAAATCCTATCCATTAAATCTAACTGAGTAGTTTATTGCTGCAGAAATTGAAACTACGTAGTCAACCTTTATATTAAGACCAGTGTCTCTTGCTGTTTCTATAAAGATCTCATACGTATTACTATCTGTTAAATACTTCTTACCTTTATCATCAACAAGTGATACATCGAACGAATATGGTGTAACGATATACTGGCATGATACCTGCTATGTATCATTTCCGTCTGTTACAGTAATAGTAAGCGAGGCGTTTGTATTAAGATTAATATTCGTCTAAAATCTAAACGCATTTTCGATAGATAAAATCTAAGTTCTTGTCTGAGTGGTTTCTCCGCCACTAGCGGTTTTTGTTGTGTACGAGTATGTTACATTAAACTTACCACCATTTGGGTTGTTTATTATAATAAGGAGTGGATATGTATTTATTCCGTTAAGTACAATATTATTGCCCTTAAGCTAAATACCATTAAGCGATGCAAATACACTAAATGATTTATCGCTACCTCCTCCACCTCCGGAACCAGAGCCAGAACCGACTCCGCCATATTTATAAATCCACTTAACGTTTGTCTTAAGCGAATTTACGTCATTAGTTATAGACGACAATTTGTCGGACAGCGTTAAAGAGCCATCCGACATTATTATATCGTCATCACTAACAATCTTAGAATTGTTATTTAATCTCATACTGTAAGCATTATTGTTTCTGTATCAACCCACTCTCCGTAGTTGTTATCAGAAACCTACTTAAAGTACTGTAACTTCATAGGAGATGTAGAATAATCATACTGTGTAAATTTAGCTGTAGATGTAAGAATGTTAGCTACTCTAACAAGCTCAACATTATAATTAGAATCCGATAGTCTTATAATACCAAACATAGGATATTTCTAATTAGCATTAGCTGTATCCTTTCCATTTTTAACTGTTGTTTCTGGTATAGCTAAAGAGAACTTCTAGTTTGCAGAAGGGAGCTCTTTATTTGATGTAAGTTTAAATCCTGTAGCCTAACACATAAAATAAGTAACACCGCCTTCGAGGTTAGGTACACTTGTATATGGGAAGAAGCCAGTAGGAGCCTGTCCTACATCCTCTCGTTTTGTTAAAGGGAATTTTGTGTAATCTTTACTATTTTCAACAAATCTAACATTATCATTCTACAATGTATTACTCATCGAATACTCTGCAAAATTATCTTTGCTGTTTTTATTCTACCCAAAGAAGAAATACTCTCTAACAGGATATGTACAAGCGTATGTGTGTTTGTGACCTCCAATCATAAGCTTTACGCCTTTATATTCGAGAAGCCTACTAAGCCAATATGTACCAGCACCAGTTTCAGTTTTATCGATCTAATTGCAATGACTACCGATTAATGCTGCACCATTAGGTCCAAGTGATCTAGAATACTGCTCCTATCCAGTAGCTATACTACTATTAGTAATAACAGTAAACGGCATTTCATGACAAGCAGCTATACACTTTTTACTAGTGTTAAGCATGTTGTAAACCATTGTATAGATTGATGTAAAGCTGTTAACATACTTATGATTTGTGCCGATAGTGTAGCCAGTGTAGATATTTATCGTATCATTGCCGTCTTTAAGATTAAACCACTGATTACAGTTAATCATTGTAATCTCACTATTAATCATAACAAATCTATAATTCTTTGAATCAAAATAATACAAAGAAGGAATATATTTATTATTTACAATAGGAACGAATACTGACTCATCTATATCGTAACAATAGAATACATGGAAGTAGAAAGAGTTTGATTTGCCAAGGTCGTCACCGGTTCCAAGATCTGTTACATTTGTACCACAGAGGTCATTGTTACCAACAACATTCATCTGTTCAAACTTATTAAACAAAACGTGACCAGCATTGTAATAATCAAACCATTCATTGATTCTTGTTCCATTCTGTGTCATATCTCCAGTATTCATAACAATAGGAATAATATTGCTATTATTTTGATCTTTGGCAATCTTTTCGTTCAGCTTGTTTGCTGCTGCCGCCCAAACCTGGTACTACAACCAATCGAATCCCTGCTAGTCTGTTGTCTAGTAAATAACTGGCTTATAAGTTTCTGGATACAATGTAAATGTCTGTACATCTGATACATATGAACCAGGATTACCATTAACATCAGGTCTACCAACAACGTACTCCCAAACCTAAGGTCCTCCTGTAACCGCAGAACTAACAACATTAATTACGCATTTATGGGATGTATACTATGTACCATCTGCTGGGAATCTACTTATGATTCTACTATAAATAATGTTATTAACGTCTTTAGAGTACTCTTTTCTTCTAGGATAAGATGTAGCTGCAGTGATAGCGTTTTCTACCTTCTTGTAAGACTCGAAACGAGATGTCCAGTCTTTCTATCCTTTCTATCTAATCCAAATATACTCATCATGATATCCTACAGAGATCCAGTTAAATGCTCTATCCTTATGCATGTCTATACCAAACGAGCATGTAACCATATTTGGCTTAGTTACATTAAGCTTAGACTTATCTGTACATACATTCTTATTCAAGTAAGATGCCTTTGGTGTAAAATTAGCTACACTATACTATTCCTTAGAATGCGGAAAACTAATCATTGGTGAACTAAGATCAACAATCCAAACATCTGCTGTACTAGCCCATCTTGCTCTAGAACTATCTTTAACATTCGCTGACTGATAGGCCTGCTATGCAGGATCAAGCTCAAATGTGTTTTTATACATTGTGTTAGATGTAATACCGAGTACAAGCTTTGCCCAATATCCGGTCTTTGAAGAATCTATAACACCTGTAAAGAAGTAGATTGCATCAATGAATGATGGATCGTATAAGTTAGGGTAAGTCTTAGTGTCATTAAATATAGTTACAGAGCTATCGTTAGACTTCCATAGATATGTTGTCGGAGTTAATCCTTCATTACCATATGTCAAAGCAAAACCATTACCAAGACTAGAGCTTGTATTGATTGTAAAATCAATTAACTTACCACCTTCGTACCATTCTTGATCATATGAATCTACCTTAATATAAGCGTTTTCGTCTTTCTTGTTACCATAATAAGCTCCTGCAATAACATATGTACCACCTGCCTTTATCGTACCAGTAAGCGGTAAATGATATATAGTCTACTTATCGTTTGTTGGTCTAGTATAATGCAAATAGCACCCCTGTAAACAAAAGTCGCTATCAGATGTATTCTCAAGTTCAACGAATGCTCTCGTACAACCGTGTACGATATCTGTATCCAATGGCGCATAGAATGCACCAATTTTTATTCTGTCGGAATATAATCCAATGTTTTGTGTTTCAGATAATCTATTAGATGGGTTTGCTTTATTATATTCGGCTAATCTAAGTCTGCCGATAAATCCTCTAGCACTCCAGCTATCAAGGTCAACGCCACTAGCGACAACTCTATTAGAAAGAAGATCTTTGTCATTAGGAATTTCTTGATTAATAAGATCTCCAGACTCATTGATAAAGAACTTGTACTTCTTGCCAGTGTCTTGGTGAATAAATGTAATATCTGAAAGGTCTGTTATTCGTAGGTCTTTACCATCTTCACGAATAATACCTTGCTTCTTAAGCAAGTCTAATACTTCACTTTCTGTCATACCGTCATCTGGTGTTGTACCGCCACCAGCAGCAATTTTAACTAGTTTATCATTATTTTTAATCCATAAATTCTTTGTACTTTCAACAAAGGTTAATTCATTATTCTGAATTTGATTCTTTATCTTCTAAAGTACACTTTCTGATTTTACGGAACGAATTGTTATATGTGATACTTTATATTTGTAATCCTACTCAGATGGTGCACTAGGAATAACCTGATTAGAAAAATCCTGTAACTTAGAGCATATATCAAACATGGAAACGTTTGTATTCTTGAACGTAACCCAGTCTGGATAATACGAATATCCGATATCGTTTCGTATACTATTTAGCTTATCATTATAATAATAACCCTATTTGTATACCTTGTCATGGATAGCATCACCGATACTAATATATATGTATCTACTACCAGCGTCTTCTACAGTTCTGCTAATGCAAACCATTATATTGTACGCATCGGCTTTTGGTAACTCTATTGAATTTATATTAAAGCGAGTCTGGTTTTCTCCATTTGTTAAATGTATAGTTACGTCTGGATTAGTTACAGTAAAATACATAAAAATCTTAGGGTCAGTAACCTATTTTACAGTCTCATCATCGTTCCATGTAGCTTCGCCGGTAACTTTCACTATACCCTCTTCATCATATCCTAAGTTTGATTCTGGTGTAAGTTCACAACCATGACCTATTGTAAGGCGTTTGACAGATGATAAATCTTCTTTATCAACTGCCCACAGCGGCTCATCGTCTGGATCAGAAATACCATCTAGAACAGATGACATTAATGTATTTTCATCAGTATATGAATTGAGTCCATATCTAAACGTATTTCTTATTTTTGCCACTTCACTCTATAAAGCTCTTATGGCAGAAAACAAAATGTCGACATACGTACCGTTTGCCTCAACCTCTCTAGAAGGTTTTGTTTTTAGGTCACTTTCTTTATCAGCTATAAGTATGTATTTATCAGGGATGTCACTAGGGTCTACTCTATCTATAATACCTTTTGTATATGTAGGTATTCCGGCAAGCGATCCAATGCCGCTTTTTATAATTCGCTAATTTAATTCGTGCTGACCAATCTTGAGCTATTCATCGTATATTTGTCCAGCATCTGCCACAACGCCTTCTGTAGACGCGCTAACAATCCTTCCGTATACGATTGTGTCCTCTTTCTTTGGTCTTATATACGAGTTTTTAATATCTGCCATAATTAGTCATTTTAGAATATTGCCTTTACAGAAACTCCTCCAGACATAGTATTTTTAAGTACTGGGTTAGATCCTGCATAATAATAATATCCTGTTTCAGCATTGTACTAAACAGTAGTAAATGGTATATTATTCATACTTCCATCAATAAGGTTTTTAATAGGCTTTTTTGACATTACCCACAAATATTGACCATCTACATAATTTACTATAGTTGAAAATCTTGATAAATCATGAACTTCGAGAAGCAGATTAGGATCTACATTCTGTATTCCTATTTTATCATACGTTTCCTGTGATGGGTTTTCGTATCCATCGTCAGATCTATCAAAGCCCTTTTCGCTATCACTTTCTTCATCTTCGGCAAATGGTCTTACTGCCAAATATCCAATAAATCCAGAATTAATCAAAGGATCAACTCCAGTTGTTATTGTTATACCACCAGTCTACTCTACACCTTTATCAACTATTTCAAATATCTCACCATAGTCTATTGTATTAGTTTTAAGCTGTCTTTTTCCCCAACCAGGAACAAATGTTTCTACAACAACGATTAATTGATATACTCCGCATATCTAATCTTTTGATGGGAAGTACGCATTTATAACATTGTTGTTTGCGTCCAACTCAGACTCCATGAGATATTTTGTTTTGTCCAAAGGTCTATATTTATCCATTTCGCACTTGCAGTCGAAATCTCTTCCATTGTAGTAGAATTTATTTCTACAATGAGGCAATACGTGATACGTAGGACATCCACACCAATTTAGCAAATACTAACTATTGCAGCATTTTTTATTCATGCTCTCGGTTAATGTTTTGTTAACCAGATAACATTTTATATTTTTGATATTAGATGCGCTATATTCAGTTTTATCAACAAGTGATATGTTTATTCTAATATCGTTTCCAATTCTGATCTTTTGCATATTGATATGTATTTAAAAACAAAAAGCCGAGATAGGGCTTATTACCCCACCCCGGCTAAATATTAAAATTTTGTTTCGTCGTATGCTGTTGCATTACTAACAGGATTTGCTATATTCTGACGAGCCTGAATCATATTCTGAAGCTTCTCTACAAGTCCACCAGCAATCTCTACAGCACCGGTTGTAAATTTTTCACCATTGTTAGATGCGTAAATCTCAACTGTCTGCTTTGTTCTACGCCACAAATCATCAGCTGTACGGTACTGGTTTTCAAACTCGATAGTAATACCGTCGTATTTATTATCGAGATTTGTTACCATAGCTGGCTGAGGATCGTACCAGCAGCTACGGTGTAAAACACCCTGATAATCAAATGATGCGCGCTCGCGATCACGAACAAGCTTAGCTGAAGCAGGGTATGTTGTACCTTCCTTCTTTGAGAAAGCTGCACCAAGTTCGTACTTGTTGTTAGATGCCCAACCTGGAGCGGCTGGATTCATCCAATACATATTTGCATCAAAGCGACCCTTCATATATACGTTTTCTGTTGAAGCTGACTCATCGTCATCATACTTCATCGCTGTAAGAATGAGCTTCTTCTCAGCAGACTTAGCATATACTCTCTGACGCTTTGGAGCACGAACAATATCCTTTACAAGACCAGCGATAATCTGCTCAACACCGTCACCAACTTCTGTAACGTAACTGTAAGACTCTGTCCACTTACGATAGCGCATTGGCATATCTTTAAATGTAAGACGGAGTACAACAGGACAACCACCCTGAGCAAGAACCTTAAGTGTTTCTGCTGGAACGTTTGTGAAGTCTATTGTAACCTGGTCTTCTGCATCGTCCTTATAGTCAAGCTTTGTTACAGACTTAATATCTGCGACGTTGATGATATTAGACCATTTGATAACTGGGACAAACTTAACGGTGCCATCCTTACCAACTTTCTAAAAACTATCAGATGTAACAACACCAATCTTAAAACGATCTGCATTCTCATCATAAGAATAAACATCTGTGATAGCTGTACCATCCTGTGCAGATGGATCGCAGTTCATGAATACAAACTTACCAACCAATGGCTTAAGTTCTGCTTTTGTTTCCTTGCCAGCCAAATCGGTAGCTGTAGCAAGTGTTTCGCTGTTCTTGTTAGAAACAAGGACTGTATTTACATATGTAATCATATTAAAATTAATTTTTTCTACTCACCCTATAATGTTAATGCTAGACCTAACTAGCTGGGCTTTCCACGTTAAAATTATTATTCTTGTGTATTTACCTCTTGAGTTATAGTTTTATAGCGCTCATCTTTCTTATTTTCTAAATACATCTGAGCGGCAATCTTTATAATCTCAGGCATAATAATATCCTCGAAATCCTCATACTCATCATAAGGATTATCAAGTGTTATTTCTGTAGGCTTTCTGAGATAACCTAAAGAATATTTACTAATCTTATATTGCTTATCTGTAAGCAGCATACATCCATTAGAGTTTCTTACACGTAGAGGTCTAGCTCTATGAAATCTGTAATGGAAATCTGTAAGGCTGTTATTAACTCTGTACATAAAACTATCCTACGTGCATTCGAACATGCATGTATTGATTTTATTCTCTCCATCAAGATCGCTTATTACGACGTCCTCATTGAGTGAGAACATGAAGTCTTCTGGATAGACTATTGTGTAAGATGTATATGATGGTTGACTTTCGTCTACAGCCATATTCTGTGGTTCATAAACTTTCTATTCATATAGCTTAATAAGATCTTCTCTACGCTTTTCATTTTGTTCATACGAAGTTCCATGGATAAGATCACTATTAAATCTAAGCTTAATGAACTTGCAAACAGCCTAATTGAGCCAGAATAAAGATTCGTCAGTAGATGGTTTGTCTAGCTGGCTATCAAATTTATTTATTTCCCTCTCTAGCCCTACTAAAATATCTATATTCCTCATTACTCAGTCTCCTACTATTTTGGTTGTGATTTCTATTTAGAATTACCCTAAGCAAGCTTTAGTTTATACTGAGTCAAATACATGTCTACAGCACCTGATACGAGCTCTTCAAAACATGAATACGGAAGCGAACAATAACTATGTACAGCTCCAGCAGACTGGTCGCTATCATCAAACTTTAACACATTGAATGCATTAGGCTGACAATAGTATGTAAGATCTACACTCTCTATCTATGTATATGCATCAGATATAACTTTAAACTAATTACTTGTATAACTAGTACTTTCAAATATAACTAATGGGTTTTTTAAAACTCCATTGTAGTTATAGTATGCATTGATTACATTATCTACATCTTCTTGCTTAATAAGTATATTTGGCGTAATTACACCATTTCCTAAAGTCTTATCACTCTTATAATTTTTTGTAACGATGCTTTCTGATCTTACGTACATTGCGTAATCTTCTGGCAGTTTATATAATCCTTCATCATTTGATGTTTTTATATTAACTCGCCTAATTAATGATCTACTAACATCGCTTATTCTTTTAGCTCGTCTAGTACCACGTTGAAAATCGTCTTCATTAGAATACAATACTTTTACATACTGTGTCTAGAACTCGCTTAAGAATGAATATATTGTATCGGTACTAAGTTTCTACTCTGAAGCAAACTAAGGATATACTTCGATTAGTCTGCGTTCGAACTCAATACCGAGTTTTCTTGTTTCTTCTCTTGTCATGATTCAAGTGGTCTAGTATTAGCTTTAGTAGTAAGTCTACTAGATTCTACAATCTCGGTAGACATAATGATTGCCAAATTAATTAATTCTTCCGCCATGCTATCAGATAACTCAAATTTAGTCTATCCGAAATCATAGTCGTTTACTGATAGTCCTTGTCCGACAGCAAATTTTGCAGGACGTTTAATATATGTAAACTCAGCTGTTGACTAAGCCCCATTATATTGCACATCCATTGGATCTATGTATACTACAACGTTATTGTCCTCTATACATCCTACAGGCTATTCTATCCAAGGTAGATTTGTTCTTGTGACCTTGAATTTTTTAGCAACATCATGCGACACGAATACTATATTTTCATATTGATGGCTCTTATTATCATGAGAAGTAATACTTTCATTGATTTTAATCTATCCATCAATTATGTATAAGATAAGATTATCTATAGTGTGCGTATTAAATGTATAGCTGTTATCGCCAGACAAACTACCAATAGCTGTGAATTTATTAATCAATGGCTATAAATCTTCAGTTGCTTTCATATCTGACTCAAACGCTGACTTTCTTGGGTTGTTCCCTGTATATTTTTGAGCTATAAGAGCTAAGTAGGCTTTGTCGAGTATTGTTGCAACTTCATATTTAGTTAGCGACGGATATGACGAAGTTATATTTGCCTTGTCATATTCAATCATAAACTTAGTATAAATATCACTATGCGTCATACGTCGTTAGTTTAATTATTTATTTTCGACCTGATTAATAATCGAGATCTTTAAGTCTTGATTCTTCTTTGCGTCCAAGTATGCAATACAATCCTACAATGAGTCTGCAAGCATCTCAGAACCATAGTAATACTGTGTTCTATCCTTGCGGATAATACCTTTGGCAATAGCACTCTCGATCAAGAACTCTGTTTCCTTTGTCTTGTTATTAACCCACTTTGTAAAGAAGTTCTGTGGCTGTTTGTCAACCAATGAGAACAATGTAGACTCTACAAGCTCATTAGACATTGTATCAGCACTAACACCGAACAGTCTAAGGCACTTACGCATCTCCTCAAGAGAAAGCTTGCCAAAAGCAATAATAGCGTCTCTACGAAGCTTGTTAATCTTATTCTTCTCAATAGCTTCAGCCTGTCTATTAATAAGCAGGTAATCCTTACCAGCATTGAGCTTATCAAGTGATGTGGCTACTCTCTTATGTCCCTCAAGGAACTTAATTATCATAGCCTATCGTGGGAATGAGTCATCGAGAATTGTACTCTTAGAACCAACCTTAACACAGAATGTATTCCAGAATGGAGAATTTTTAGCGAGATGGCCTTCTGGGTAACCAAGCTCCTTTTCAAATTTCTTTTCGTCCTCAGGTGTTAAACCTGTGTATATCGACCCAGATCTGGTAAAGTAAGGTGCAATATAATCAAAACAATGTTTATACTTCAACAATCCAGCCCAGGGATTTTTCTTTCTGATCTTTAATTCAACTACCATAATTTTTCAATTAGTTGTTGCAATGCCAAGCTCCCACCCGATTTTGGGTGGGGTTGAACATTGTATGTTATTTTATTAATTACGCGAGCTCTGCTGCTCTGTTTTCGACTGCAATAGTCTCCTGGTCTTCAGCATCACAATACAAGATACCGCATGACAATGGGTTTCTCAACATGATGCCCTCTTCACCAAGGAAGTGTACCTGGTAACCATCACGGCTGTTAGAACGCATAGTGTTGATGTTATTTGCATAACCATTTGGCAATACAGAACCACCAGTACACCACTGTACGAACTCACGACCCTTACGACATACCTTAACGATATTAGCCTGACCATCACGACGACCAAGGTCAACGAACAAGAATGTGTAAGACATCAATGGTTTACCTGTCAATGGGTGAAGCTGACGGAACATCTCCATGTTATCAAACATAGCACAACGCTTAACTGTCAACTCAATACCATTAGTCATAGTGTAAGTTGTGAACTGACCACCCAACTTCAGATCCTGACCAGAACCTGTAATGAAGTGTGTATCAATCATATTGAAGCTAGCTGCCTTTTCCTTCAAGATACGGTCGAACTCACGGATACCCATCTCACCAGTCAAAGCAACGAACTTACGCTCGTTAGTACCAATTATATTGTAGCAGAGGTCGAACAGGTAATCCTCGAACAACTCTGTAGTCAGCTTAGTATAGTAACGTACGTTAGCTGGAGCGATCTGCTCGAACAAACCTGCAGAGATTGGAACGAAACGACCATTAGTACCCTTCAAATTGTAAGTACCATCTGCGTTACGGTTAGAGTGAGCGAACAGCAACTGCTTCTCCTCTCTCTTCTTCCACTCACGAAGAGCCTTCCAATACTGATAGTCAGACCACAAATAAGACTTCTTACCTGTCTCAGGATCAGTCAAAGCGATAGCCAATACTGTAGAATAAGCATCACCAGTAATATCATAAGTAAGACGCATAGTCATCAAGCTATTACGCATCTTAAATGGAGTCTGATAGTTGATGATATCTGCCTCATCACTGTACTCCTCGTATGCAGAACCGATACGGTCTACCTGACGGCCTGGGAGCAAATACTCGCAAGGAATATAAGAACCCTGGAAACCTTCTGCTACGTAGCACTCATATACCCATGTGCTACCATCCTGATATGGAGTACCGTTTACACGTACCTGGAAGTTTACGTTATCAAATGCCAAAATAGCGCCTGGACCGAACCACTTCTCTTCAAGACCAAGATAAATAGGAGTATTATTAATACCTGGAGTCAAACCTTCTGTAATTGACTTAGGAGTAATCTCCTTACCATTCCACTTAGCGTAGCGGATGTTAACAGCGTGATCAGCATCAATCATTACAGACCACTCATATTCTCTGTTTTCGATAGTCATGGTTGAACCAAGACCACCAGTAAGCAAATCGATGGTAGTTGAAATACCATCATCCTTTGTACCAAAAACCAATGACAACAAGCCTGCTACTTCATGAGGCTTTGTAAGCATTGCGTTAGCAATCATGTTTTCGTCTACCAAGTCAGCAAAACGCTTACCACGGTAGAGCTGAAGATTATTTAATAAAGAACTTGAATTATTCATAATATGTTAATTGTCTCATCATAGGTATTTTGACGCGAGATCCCATGCCTGAGGTTGTTTTTCATGCCCAACATTGTATGATGTATGATTTTTTGTTTGGTGTTTGAGCATTTGTCTAAGTTTACTCGCAGCAGATGTCTGACCATTGCGCTGTGCTTCGCCCAGTAGAGCATCACCCTTCATTGTGAAGTAGGCTGATTCTATCAAATTGTTAACAAGGTTATTATTAAAAGCCTTCTGATACTCTGTTAAACCGTCTGCATCAGTTCTTGTAATATAATCGAACAACGCTTTTCTATCCTCCTTTGGGATATTGATACCTCTAATATTAGTAAGACCGTTTATACTAGAAGTAAGGTCGTCCATGAACTGTGCAGCTTGCTGCTCCTGCTATTGTCTTTGAGCTTCCTGTTGCTGAGCCATATACTCTTGCTGTTGCTGTTCGTACGCCTTAAGATAATTAACAGCATCAGCTGCTTCATCTTCCAGCATGTCAGCATCTTCATAGCGCTCAATCTTGCGACTAATCTGTTCGTCATTCATGCCCTATAATTTGTAGAACTCACGAACAGCTGCTTTCTGATTAGATTCGTCCTCCAAATCTATGCTATCGTAAGACATAGATTTCTGTTGTGTCTGATAGAAGTCTTCAAATTTGCCACCATTCTTTACGTACTGATCAAGTTTAGCAATACGATCATCGGCGTACTGTGGGGTTGAATTCTCATCTACGACATCTTTGATATACTCCACGAGGTCCTCGACTGACTTAGGTTTCTCGTCTGCATCAACACTCCAACCATTAGCTTCAGCGAATGCGTCAAAGAAAGCACCAATCTATTCTGCTTCTCCAGGATCTACGACGTCAGTGTCAGTCTGCTGATCATTATCATCATTGTCGTTATCCTATTCGTTGTCAACTGTAGTTGTGTCGGACGTATTATTATTTAAAATATTATCTGGTATCTCTGTCTCATCATCATGAGCATTAGGGTCACCAGTTACATTCTTATTATCTTTATTATCCTCAGAAGACTTATCGTCATCTGGATTGTCTAAATTTTCAACATCATCATTAGGGTCATCTAACACCTGATTAACCATATCCTGGTTATCGATGTTTGTAACGCTGTCGCCACCTTCCTGGCCACCGAACCCAAGAGAGCCCAAAGCGTCCTCAAAATCACCTAATGGATTTTTCTTCTTTCTTGCCATAATTTAAATTATAACTAAGTTAATATTTTTAATTGTTGTACGCTACACGGGAGTCGAACCCGTGTAATGTTTAATGTTTCCAACTAGCTGCGTTATGTGCAAAGTTAGCTTTCTTTCTCATAGCTGAACTATACTTAGATGGATTCTTTAGAACCTTATTAGCAAAACTCTATACACTCATACCATGCTGTTTAGCCGCCTTAGTAAATGTACCACGTTTAGATTTCTTTATATGAATATCTTTACCAGAATTATAATTAGACCTAGCAGAATAACCTCCAGCAATCGTTGGGATTACAGCATATCTAAGATCATTTAAATTAAAATTATCTCTCTTTGATAGCGGTATTACATTTCCGTAGTCGTCAAACGTAACAGCTGACGAGTATTTTAAATCACTTGGGTCAAAGTTTTCAACAACTGTTCCAGCGGGCCTAATACCTTGATCTAAAAGAAATGTATGTTTCGGCATAGCTTTGCCTCCCCAGTCTTTTATATTATCTATAACAAGTCTATCGATATTATACTAAGGGTGTGCTCTTACTGCATTTTCAAGTGTTCTGGTACTATAAATATGCCCATTATGTGGTATTTGATTCCACGGCTAATAATATCCCTCTATATTATAACTAACGTTTTTTGAATTCGAATACAGCTTCTTCACTTTTGACCCGCTCCTATCAAATGAGTATGACATGCTCATTGGAAGGTTGTCTGTTGTATATATCGCCGTATTCTAGCCTTCTATTGTTGGATCAAATGCATTAAATGTATGATCATAAGAATCACCAACTGTGTGATACAGCTATTTTGGCTTATCATTATCCATTAAAGGATTATTGGCTTTTACTTCAAAATGCTTATCTCGAAGTTTTTGTAAATCGTCGTATTCTCCATTGGCATATATTCTTTGATATATCTTATCAAGCTCATCATCACTAATTGTCCCCATGTTCTACAACGCTTTGTTCAATAACTTTTTTGTTTTAAAATTATTAAACCGATTAGACAAGCCGCTATATAATCTACCGCCAATAGCTCCAGTTAGTATATCTGCGCCAATATTTCCAATATCGGAAATTGCAGGATGAGCTTTTGAGAAATCGTCTGCAAAGAATCCGTTATTATCTTGGTTCATGAAAGCACTCATAAACGAAGCATAATCGCGCGCTTTTCTAAAACTGCCAACAATATTACTTGGAGTAAAATTGCTTATTGGCGCAGTAGCTGCGTTTACAAAATCAAAAGTAATATCTGAATCAAAATAGTTTTTAGCACTAGCGTATGGATCATAGAAGTATTTTGTGTTAGGTGTTATTATAACATCATCTGAAGTTGGCGTATATTTAACGCCAGTAGTATTGTCTACAAGATTTCCTTCTTTGTCAAAATGAGCGTTATCGAGATTTACTTTCTCTTTACCATCGCCAAATTTAGGAAGTTTGAGTTTCTTTCTAAGCTACTTCTCAGCTATATGCTATTCTGCTTCAGCCTATGCTTTTCTTCTACGCTTAATCTTACGAAAGAGCTTATGACGCTGATAGTCATTCTTCTTCTGCATCTTTCGCTTTGGACTTTCCATCTGTGTCATATTATCTCAGTTTAAGATTATTACCTCTTCTCCACCAGAACTTCTACCCATAAGAGTCTTTGCCAAAGTTATTAGATGGAAGCAAACTTAATATATTTGGCAGATTTGTAGATGTAAGTTGTTCGTACATTTTCTACTTCTGATTGTTCAGCATCTTCTACTACTGAGCTTTGATCTCTTCCTAGGTTGGTCCAAGTAGTGTTACAGGAACATTAGCTCTAATAGTACTAGGTTGTCTTGTAGATGGTGAGCTTATAACTATAGGACTAGCATTTTTGGTGTCTTCGTAATCCTATTCAAGATCGTTAAGCTGCACATTGTAGTTATAAGCGTCCTTATGTTTATTCCTATGATAATAAGCAGCCTTAACAAGACTATCCATACCCCTAAGATTTCTAGAGTAGTTCTCAAGGGAATCTTCGTAATAGCCCTTCTATTTAAGAGCTCTAGCATAATCCTGTGTAGATTTAGCTCTAAGAGCTGCTCCATATCTTGTATGCATAAGCCTTACGTAGTCTTTAACAAAGTCTGCATCACTCTTGTATGTAGTGTAAGTCTTACCATTCCAACCTACTCCGCCGTAATTATGCTATTGCCTAGCAACTCTTGATCTACCGTAGTTAGATTCATATGCAAGCTGACGCATTACATTGTAATATGCAGCATCACCATAGCCATATCTGTTTAGCTATTGTCCTACAAGAGGACCCATTCTGTTAACAAAAGTATTAATAGAATCATTCTTTCCTCCTTTATATTTATGCAGTATAGGATGCTCTTCATTTAATGGAGTATCAAAAGGTAATGGCTCGATAATGTCTTCAGCTATATTTTCATCCTTTCCTTCATTGTAAGCATTAAGTATAGCCTATACGTTCTAATCCATCTACTACTGCTCTTCTGGACTAGGTTCCTCAGCCTGGGTGTTTCCACCCAAGTTGATTCCTCTAATATCCTTCCAGTAATCAGCTCCATTCTTCCACGCTTCATACTTCTGCTAAAATGTCTTATTGTCAAACTTCATGCTGTAGCCTCCTCGTACTCTTCTTTAGAAATCTAAACAAATGTGCAATTAAGCTTGCCACAATATCCCTACGTATTTCTAATACAATATGTTATTGCACCATTATCAATACCAAGCTATCTAGCAGCCCCTCTTTTAGATGGGTAATATTTAACATCTTCAGAAAATATTGCTTTAATATTAAATCCAGTTGGTCTATTTTTATAATTAGCGTATCTACGATTAAGACCTTCTGATATGTGCTGTTTCCAAAGATTTTTCTTTTCTTCAGAAACTTCGTTCATTCTAGGAAACGTACATTCCCCATTTGCAAATTTTTCCGCCATAGTCTAAGACTGTTTTGGCTTTTTCTTTCCCGTCATCATCTTAGACCACTTTTCGTGCTGCTCTTTACTCCATTTTCTGCCTTTGGCTTTTTCGCTTATCTTTTTTCTAGTTTCTTCAGATAACGTATTTCCAGCATGATCTGCATACGGATCTATATTGTATCCAAACTTTCTATCAGCAGCATGGTAATAATCAATGTATTCCTGTTCTACTTTTAGGCATTGATCTGGTTCACATAATTCCACTTCTTCTAAAATGAAAGAATGCTCTCCATATTTATTCCACGCGCTTTGTAAATGAGCGTTCACATGTTTGTTTGCCCTAAGATTCCTGAGATGCTCTTTAAAACGTTGCTCTATATGAATAGAGCTACCAATATATCGTTTACCATTTACGGTATTATAAATCTAATAAACTCCACTCATAATTATTATTTTTTATGCTCTCCGCTTACCGGATTTTTTAAAGCCGTGCGAGCCTTAAGTTTCTCGCGTTCATAAGCAGCATCATCCTTGGCCTTCTATAGCTCTGTCTCATGCTTCATCTTATCCTTCTCAAGCTGAATCTTCTGATCTTCTATCTCGCGCTTCTGCTTAGCTTCATAACGCTTATTATAAGCCTCTTGATTAATCTTCTGCTGCTCAAGAGCCTGCTTGCCAAGTTCTGCAACGTCAGGTATTCCGTTATCGTTTTGATCCATATCTTCCGTTCCACGATAAGCATTGATCTGTGCCACAGCTATCTTGGTCTGATTATCTTGATCAATCTAATATCTCTGAAGATCCATCTGAGCCTCCTGCAACATAAGTTCCTGCTGCTTAGCCTCATTCTGCATCTGCTGTAACTGCTACTGCTGCTGAGCTTCTGCTTCCTGCTGCTGTTGCTACATCTACTCCTATCTAGTCTACATATCCTTAAGCTTCTGCTTAATGATATTGAAGTTATCGTTTGTAAGAATCTCTGCTGCTTCAAGTAAGCTGGCACCATTCTGCATAGCTGGCTGTATAAGCTACTGAAGCTTCTGTATGTTTTCAAGATCCTTAGATGTATCGCTTACGAACACATCCATGTCCTCATAGTAGAACTTAGGAGTAATATCTAAGAATGTTCTTTCTCCATTATCAAAGATGTACTGAAGCTTCTGTTTGCCAGTCTCTTCCCAAGCACCCTTAGCTGTATTAAGAAGCATATTAAGTACTCTTCGTTTACACTGATTGTGAACCCAGAATAATGGCTCAGTAATATGCGAGCTCTGTACTACAGATCTTTCTACATTACCTACCATCTCTGATGAGCTTACTGCTCCTTCACGCTGCTATGTAATACCAGAAATTGTACCAGCCAACTCTTCTATCTTATCCATAAGCTGGATATATTCAGCTATAACATTAGACATTGTAAGATCCAATGCTGTTATCTGATTAAACTGAGCAGGCTTACCGCCCTCTCTTCCTGGAATATTCCAACCTTCTTCGTATGGGTTAATAAAGTTAACACCAACGCTAGACAAGTAATGCATCCATTTAGCTGGGCTAATATTCATAGACTTAGGAATCTATGTAATATCCATGTTTACAACCTTACCTTTATCTCTGGCGATAGCTAACTCAAGTCTGTACCACAATACAATATACATATACTGTAGTGGCTTGAGAATACTAACCAATGATCTAGGCTTACTATTCGTGTTACTATAAATAGCGCCACAATAAGGAAGCTTCTGGCTATTAGGATTATCGATACTTACATGCTGATATTCAATAGGCTGTATACCAAAGTATAAGTCACTACCAGCTCTGTATCCTTCCCATACCTCTATAATCCAATCTGGTTCAATACTAACCTCGTTACCAACAGGCTGATATGTTTCATCAACTATATTGATCTGAGGCTGTCCTGCATCATCTGTAGTAGTTACGTAGAAGATCTTCTTGAAAGACTTCCAACAACAATGCCATACATTTACAAGAGATTTACCAGCTCCCTCGAATATAGGGTTGTCGTATATACGTAACTGTATACCCATATCAACAGGGCTTCTGTCTCCAAGGTTTCTACCAGGAGTAGAGCCAATCATCTCTTCAAGCTTATCAAGATCCTTCTCTTCAAGCTTGTCGTAATATCTATCGTATACTTCGGTTATAGGCATACGCATCTTTCTGCAGCACCATGATCCATCCTCAATAAACTCTAAGTCTGGACTCTTGTCGTAAGAGAAGTATATAGGATTAACTCTTTCAACATATGGCTCTGCATTAAGCACGCCAACATAATAAATTTCTCTACCTGAGATCAATCCATCCTTCCAGCCTTTGATAAACTCGTTGTCAAGATCAAGTTTCTCTCTCAGATAGGTAAGCGTATGATACGCTGTGTTCTCTACAATATCTTTATAGTCTTTGTCCATGTACTTAGCTATCTACTCCGGTGGCATAACCTCTCCAGATTGTAGCTATTCCTGGAACTGCTGAGCCTCTTCTGGACTCATTCTAGCTGTGATAGCTGCCTATATATATTGCAGAATCATCTACTTCTCTTTCTCCTGCATTTCCGATGTAGCCTCCTATGAAGTTCTGATAACTCTGAAGTTAAGAGGTCTCTTTGTCTCCTCACCTATAAGCAAGTCTACTTTAGGTCTAATAATGTTAAAGTCATGAGGAGTAGCAGGAAAACCATCCTCGACCTTGAATGGGTTTGTAATTGATTTAAAATCCTTCTCGTCGAAGATGCTGTTATATAAATTATAATAGGTCTACAGCTCTCCGTAATATGATGTACTATTTCCTCCAGATGTTACGTTACCTTCACCTATAATATAGTTAACGCAATCCTCCTGCCACTTCTTTCCTTTCTTTGAAAGAGGGAGCTTTTGTCTGGGGAAAGCTGAATTGTATAAGTTATCTTCCATGTATTAAAATGTGAATATCGGCATACCGTCTTCACTTGTGCTGCTATCTTCTTCAAACCATTGTTTGCTAAATAACGGCATCTCGAAGAGTTCAACCTATTTGTTTTGTTCTTTTGCAGACGACACCTTTACCTAATAGAGCTCCTCTCTGTATATCATTACCATACACAAAGCTATCACACGGTCTACATTTCGTACACCATCATTCTCTATAAGCTCTTCTATTAGAGGTTCGCTGTATACTCTTTCTACATTAGGGTGACCTTCTTCGAACTCATCCAATAGCCACTCTAATATTAATCCTTCGCCATATGCCCTAATCTGCTTGGTCATGTGGCATCCTTTTCTTCTTTGCACTTTGCTGTCTTTAAAGACTTCAGATATGATTTTATCTGGCTAATCAGCCAAGAGGTAATCGCAGTGTTTATTCGTAAAGTAAGGGTAGATTCCTTTTCTTTCATTCTCAAATAATAATCTAGCGTTATAAAATGTAAGTAGCTTGCGCACGTTCTCGTAGTACTCTTCTGCTGTATCAGGTCTTCCGGAATACTCTGCTACTATTACATCCGTCCATGCTTCACCAGCTCTTACACGTTTAAATATAAATGTAGAACCAAGAGAGTTTGTAAAGCTATCATCATGATCATAAGGGTCGCATCCTCCTATATATAATCCAAGCGGAGGATCCTTTACTGGGTACTCCCATATAACTACAGATCCATGAGGTTTGTCGCCTTTTTTAAGAGGGTAATTAGTTATATCTCCACTAGGCTTTTCTGTAGCCTTTACCTGGCCATTTCCATCCCATTCTAGATCAACTATATGCTTCATACTTTGAAGCTTCTTGTTGGTCCTTATTCTGGTCAACTGGTCCATCAATAACTTTCTAGGGAATATATTCTTACCGAGCTCTAATACAGCCTCTGCTGGCTTTATAGGACGCTCTGATATAAAACGGTCTATAGATTGCTAACTAGCACCACCGTCTTTTACTTTGTTTCTCTAATCTATAAGGTTCTCTATAGCTTTCTCTTTGTAGCTATTTCCATCCTTATCCATATAAACCTAGTTACCATCATCATCAAATGATTCTAGGTTTGAATAAGCTGGCACAAAGAATGCGCATTCTGTATTCTCTCTGCCTTCGTCCCATATATTAGGGAAGCTGAGAACGTTGTAAGATTTAGGTTTGTAGAACAACTCTTTCAATCCTTCGAAACTAGCACCTTCTGTACCACCGGTACCAAACGCTATCATTAATCCGAACGCCTTACCATCATCGGTTTCTACTGAAGGCTGCTCTATACGCCATGCATCAAGGAGGCTAGGGAACTTACCGCCCTCCTCCCATAGTACAAGCTTAGCACGAGTACCACGCACACGCTCTGGGTCATTCTTAAGAGTTATACCAGTTATGCTAGATAAGTATCCTTGCTCAGTCTGTTTACCAAACTCATCGGTAATCTTGTAACCTGATGTTCTCTCCATACGTGTAGACACAAGTCTCTACTTAGCCCACGCTGTATGTTTGTCAAGAAAGTCCATTATCTGCCAGGCTTTAGTTAACAAACCATCACCTATAAGGAATTTCTGTTCTGATGCTATGGCAAAGTTCTTTGAGCCTGGTATGAGCATATAGTTTCTGACTAGCATTGATCCACCTTTGAATGAGTATCCTCTCTGTCTACATTTAAGTACAGCCATATGTTTACCTTCAAGCTCAGCTTGTTCTATAGCGCAAAAATAATAGTAATCATAGTCCCAAAAGCTAGGGAACTCAAGTATACGCTGTCTTCTCTTTCTGAGGTTACCCTCCCTGTCGGTATACTCTTCTTCCTTAAGTCGCATGATTGGACTATAATTTAGATAGAAGTAATTATATCCTGTTATACCTTCTCCATCTGGAGCAGTATAACCATTAAGGCATCTATCTGTTTCTTGCTCCCAATATTTGTTATAATCAGTAGTACCTCTAGGAGCTAAGGTATAGCATCCATGTTTTTGAAAGAAGATAGCTGCCTATCTAAACTTATCTGTATCATGGAGTCTCTAATTAAAGTCTATCATAATTATTCGTACATACCAATAACGCCACCACCCTTGACTCTACCGGTTTCTGCTTGTTCTGCTTTTGCCTACTTCATAGCCATGTCTAATGACTTGATTATTCCGCTAACATCTTTCAATATAGCTGAAAGTTTCTTAGCCGTATCTATATCAAGCTCTTCTTCTGCATAGCTATCCATCGTGTTCATAATGCCCTCTGCTGCACTCTTAGAAGATTTAAGCAACCTGGTAGCAGGAGTCTCTTGGAACTCCTGGAACCTTTTTGCTAATTCTTTTATAACGTCATCAGGTTTATAATTCTAATCATTAAGCACATCTTTAGCTACTCTCCATGTGCGCTCTTTCTCTGGATATGCCTCATATGGGCTATTCCATTTATATCTCCACACTATGAATTCAATCTTCTTTAATGCATCTTGCTTATCTTTAGCATTGTTATAGAAGTCTTTAAATGGTGGTATAGCCAAATCTTCTGTGCTTAATTGTATTTTATTCTATATAATGTCAAACATTGCTAATAATCAATTATGACCCAAATCCTCTTCTAGATACTTTTAATGTGCGATCAGTATCCATCCATAAAACTCCTTCCATTTTTGGATCACTTGTAGGAAGACCGTCTAATATATACAATATATCATCCGATGCTGCATTATTAATCCTCTGCAAATGAAGTCCTTTATTATTATAGCTATTCGTTAATTTTACGAAATCGCTACCAGCAGAATCATGACCACTAAGATCTATATATGGTTTACCTCTACCATCATACAAACTTATACTTTGTTCAGTAATACTAGAACAATCAAAGCCCTTTGAATTATCTTTTCCACTATAGACGGAAATTTCTTTATCGAGTGGATCAATAATTATTTTGCCAGAGCTTTTCATAATTAATTTAATTGCCGAAGAAAGTGAATCTGCGTCTATGGTATATTCAAAATTAGCCAATTCTACCCTTTCGTCATTGTCTGGAATATATGTTCCATTTGTATACGAGTCATCTGTAATACTAACTGGTCCGATTATTTTAAAAGAACACTCCTATGGATTAAGTTTAATGCTTTTACCCTATTGTATATTTTGCATAACAATCGATCCATTTGAATCTATTGTGGTATATGCTGTAGTTAAATCTCCGCTTGTCTACATTTTTCCAGCCCATATTCGTACGTTACCCTTATTTGTAACTTTTCCATTCAATGGTGACAATTCATCTACAGCTTTACTAGACGTCATACCGGCTACAATTTTTTGGTCGTCAAATATTACAAGCTCATTAGATGAGAGCTCTTTTATAAACGCCTTGTTAGCAATAACAAGATCAGTTACAACATTAGGAGATAATGAAAATACCGACCAATATGTAGCAGTAGTTGGAGGTGTTTGCCAATGATCACCTTCTCCGGAATCAGTATTTACGCAAACGTAGTACATATTTTTATAAATCACAACATCTTGATAGAATATACCGTCATTTACATCTCTCTTTCCATCATAGTACTTTGTGCCTGCATGCCATTCTCCAACAATTCTTAAAAGTGAACCATTAAATGCTTGTCCAATAGATGTGTCTCCAGAAGCTGATACAGGAATAGTCGTAGACGTAAGATAAGCACCGTTTGTATTATATGCGTATATAGTAATAGTACTAGACTTAGACTGTACAGTTGTATTTACTGTAGCATCCCAATGGTCTGTGCTATACTACAAAGTTGTTCTATTATTTGAGTTTAGCTACATATATAGGTTGTACTGATTTGCATCAGCACTATCTACGGCGTTTTCATTTTTATACAAATTAACATTACAGCTCATCTGTAAGTTATAATTCTAATCTGCTGGAACGTATGACAATGATATATTTGAAAGCTGCAATGAATAAGTTGATCCATTTATACCAGATTTAACGATTGGAACATATTCACTTAATATTATTGATCCATTTGTTGCTTTAAATAACATTCCGTTATCGCCTTCTGTTTGAATCTGATTAGATGATATTGCAGTCCATGCATCTCCGCCGTTAGTGCTATATGAGAACGACCAACCAGAACTATTTGATGGTGTAATACTTGTAATCTACGAGCCATTGCTTTTTGCAACATATACACTAATAGTCTTTGGATACATTGTTCCATCTTGGTAATTAATAGTGCTAGTAGATGTTTTGATGTTGTATGATACAGCACTTTCTCCAGCAGCTCCAGTTAAGCATATTGGGTTCGTGTATTCTCCATACTATCCATTACCATTTATGAATACCTGCGTCATCCATATATAGTATCCAGCTCTCTAATTTGGTGTATCTTCAACCCATCCAGAACCATCTTCAGGTGGTCTATTTGCACTAGGCTTACTTGGTGTGGCAGAATTATTTGGTTGTTCTTTGAAATAAGATTTGCTATATCCATATTTAGTAGCGTCTATACTAGAACCTGCACTACTAATAGGGATTTTTATATCACGTCCACTTTCAAGAGAGTACGTCTAATCGTTTATTAGCAATTTTGATAATGTGTTCTTTTTAATATAATTTGAAAGCTACTGCTATACATAATCAGTATCTACTCCAACACCGGATCCAGTTCCAGATAGGTTAACCCTAAACTATCCACCATTCTTCTATGTGAGAAGAAGTTCATTGTCTTCTATTGTAAAGCTCTGTATAGGATAATCTTTCCCTATAGTAGAGTCTCCAATTATCTTCTATACCTCAGCTTTAGTATAATAGCTTGTTGGGTCGAATTTTGTATAGTCATTCTTTTTTAAATACGTAGAATCAGCTTTTTTATTTGTAATATACTAATCAAAGTTAATATTACTAATAGCGTCATCAACATATTTCTTTTTAGCATAATCTTCAATATTTAAATCAGTAATAGCACTTGCTATCTGTCTAGACACTTCTATCAATATCTATTTCTTTATAGAATTATCTCCATCTCCAGCTACTTCATTTAACTGATTCTAAAGATCTAATAAAGCAGAATTGCTAGCCTTTCCATTCCATTCATCTCTTTCCTCCTAAGATATATGTGAGACCGAATCATCTATATGACTGCATAATCTAGAATATATTGACGAATAACACTTATCTATCTTAAAATCTAATTCTCCAATTGGATTTTTGCGACAAGGCTTTTTTGGTTCTACGCAAAAATTAATCATATTAATTCGTTTAAATTGTTAACAATATAGTACTGTGGTGTCATCGAAGACCACGTCTAAAACGCCACAGTTAAAGATTATTTGAATTTATCCCAATCTATATGTTCCTTCTTTCCTACAACGTCTGCCATCCATCTGCAAAACTGAATTCCTGTATAGCCATCTTTATCATTGGCTACAGCTACTGCATATTTTACGCACTGGTGTTCATTAAGCAATTCTGGATAAAAATCAGCATAAGCCATGTTGGCTGTATAAGTTACATCTTCTATTGTAGAAGTGTCTGGAATTTTAAGATTAAGTACATCGCATACATTTTGAACCTACTCAGAAGTCCATGTATGTTCCTAATTATTTGAATTAACCATCTATTTACTAGCGTATTCCTGTAAAGCTTTTGTAAAATGTAAGCCATGTTTACTAACATAGTCATTATATCCATCTTCCTTTACAACTCCAACACTAGCTGAATAGCTGCCATCTTTGTTCTTCTAAAGATTTGCAACGTATTTAGAATTCTGGTTATCTTCGTCACTGTGCCGTATTACTATTACCTTTTGCATTGTTGAAAGAATTAATAAAGTTATTAACAGTTGATTCCATTCTACTTATAGATTCCTCTATCTTTGAGAATCTCTATTCGGTCTCTTTCTTTTCCTTGTAGACAGGATTAAGTTCAGACAACAATATAGTCGTCTTATCTACTACTTCCTTCTATTTTGGAACTGACTCAAGTATCTTTTCAGCAGTATTCTTCATCTGCTCTACTTCAGCCATAAGACCCTGCCTATCTGTAGACAATACTACATCTCCTGCGTATGTAACAGATAAGTTCTCTGGAATTGAATATGTAGCCGTCTTTGAATTAGCTTCTATGGTTACATCTACAACCATTTGTGACTAACCCATTGCCGGCTTTGCACTTAAGTCTAAGTGTGGAAATCCAACTGATATAACCTTACCATCGGTAATAGTTATATCCTGTTTATTCAGTATATATACTGAATAGTTTTGTTTTACATCTTTAAATGCCATGAGCTTTATCTTTATATGTAAAGGCTCCCGAAGGAGCCCTTACATAAATTAAACTTATTAAGCTGTAGCAGTTGTCTTAAGTGCAGCAATCAAAGTAGCATTCTACTTCTGCTGTGACAATTCAAGGCGAGCGTCATTGTATCTCTACTGTAAATCTGACTGCCAATGATTGTTTAAAACATCTACTATTCGCTGAGTATTAGCATTTGCGTTCGTCTTAAGATCGCAAGCCATCTAACTCATCTGGAAACCAAGGTTACTTGCAGCTCTTTCCAAACCTGCGTTTGTATAGCTGAAACCTGTCTGCATCTGGTTAACGATGTCCTTCTGCCCAAGTTGATTCTCGTAGCCCATCTTGATAATGTTCTATTGCGTCTGGCAGCAGCAGTTCTGCAATGCAGATGTAAGGTTAGCGTCTCCGAGATTAATAGCGTTGATAACGCGTTCTGCAGAGAAGTTTACATTACCTGCTACTTCCTGAATACCGGATCTAACGCAGCAAATAGCATTATTCAGTGCGTTGAAGTCACAGTTCAGGCTAGAGGCTAACTAAGTAATTGCATTAGCGTTGCCTCTTATGGCATCCATTACCAATGAGCTATTCTGATTATCAGAGATCTGTGAACGCATTGCGTCGAGCTGACTCTGGATTGCATTACCCTGGTTACCGTCCTGGTTGTTCCACATACGCATAGCGAAGATCATCCAGATAAGGTAAGCAAATGGGTTATTCATGTAATCATTCTAGTTCATCATAGCTGCCATAGCCATTGGATCACAGTTATTTTTAGAAGCCAAAGCGGCTACTAAAGCGTCGTTATTGTCGTGTCCTGTACAATAAACTTTCTCGATCGTATCCATAATTAGTAAAACAATATGGAACTAGGACTGGAATGATCCTAGTCCCGTTTAATTTAAAAAGCGTATTACTACGCGAGTCCTAGTATATTCCATCTAGGAGTGATAAGGTTCTATCATAATACATGGTAGAACAAGTTGTGCTAGGCGGGGTAGTGAACCCCGTCATGCTTTCATTAAGACCTAGCTTTATTCAACACTTTTCACTAATCTAATTAAACCACTTTCACTAAGTGCATTTGTAAGATTAGTTACAATAGTTCTCAGTTTTTCTGCATCAGCTGTTTCTATATCTGTAACGTCAACACTATTCACTGTGATTTTATTCTATTTTGCCGACAGACCAGCACTTAAGCTGGAAATGTCTTCTTTATTGGCAAGGTCGCTAAGGCTAATAAAACCACCATTTGCGGTAGGTATATCGGTACTTGTTTTGCCTGCGAATTTTATTCCTGAAGTAGTAAACGAACAAAGGTCAGTATTATCTCTATCACTACTTATAAAAAATCCATCTGCATTTATAGCTACATCAGAATATGATCCTACATTAGCTAAGCTTATCTCTCCATGGCCGCCATTCGACCTTATCTATACTGCATAATTGTCAGGTTCGTTAATCGCGGAGCCAAAATACATACTATCACCTTTTAAGATTAAGTTTTCTCCTTCGTTGCCCCACATTGCAATCATATCTCCAACTGCAAGTGCTGATTTTCCATTGTTTATAACTATGCTATCTTTATTAATGTTTGCTTCTGAATATTCTTCACCAAACGTATCATTAAGTATCTCTGTAACACCATTTGTCATTTTTGCGTATCCCGAAAGATCTTGGTGCTCTGTAAGATAATTACCTTTAGGCTGTTTTGAATCAATAGCAGTATTCAGCGTATCAATCTGCTAATTAAGCGCTGTTGTAAGAACGTAGTTGCTAAGCTAGGTAGCATCAGCATACTGTGACAAATCAGCTATAGTACCATCTGTAGCGAAAACTTTATTAGGACTGGCATTTTCATTAAGTTGATCAATAGCCAATATTCCACTATTTGTTATTTTAATACCACTCGCCCCATCTGCAGTATTGTGAAAAACAGAAATGTATTCTTTGGCATGTAATGGAGAATTAATAGCTTGTTCTTCAGTAGAAGTTTTATCTATAAATTCACTAAGCATAGTGGTGTCTGCTTTCTGAGCAAGTTTCTCCTCAACATCACTATTTAAAGCATAATTTACAAGAGTGGCTTTTAAATTATTTTCGACACCAGTAGCTCTTGCAACTTCGTTAAGAAGTGCAGACGCATCAGCCTTTTCTGTAATAGCCTGATTTAATGCTGTATGCAAGTCATCGTTACCAGCAAGTTTATCAGCAATCTCTTTAAGTGTATCGAGGTCTTCTGGGGCAGCGGCAACTACATCTGCAATAGCTTTTCTAAACGATCCTTCAGTTGTAGAATCACCATTGATAATATCTACCTATACTTTAATCTCATTCTCCTTAGCTGTAGCTCTTGCTGTTTCGGCATCAAGCAAATTCTTTGTTACATATCCGCCTTCAGTAATCTTATTGTCTACAGACTGATTAATGAGCTTGTTTGTAGAGTTCGCATCCAATATATTTCCATGCATAAACTCTCCACCTTCAATATCAACCAATATCTCTGGGTTTCTGATCTATCCACCAGGAGTTGTTATAGGCGATGTTTTTACTGGAACTCTATATAAAAAATCTTTTTCCTAAATCATAATTAATGCATTAATGTGTTTAAACAGTAAAAGGGAACTACCTTTCGGTAATCCCCTTTACGTAAGCGAATTAGGCCTACCCTTCGCTTACCTCAGCACCTTCCTGTGCCGCCGCTGGCTCTGGTTCGGACTCAACCTGTTCCTTAAGCTGTGACTGAGTTCCCGCAGCTGCGCTACATTCGTTTTCATGTCCTGTGCCAGTAGAACCAAATCCGCCATCACCTCTTTCTGTTTGAGAAAGCTCAGAAACTTCTGTGATTGTATACTCTGGTATAGGAACGATGACCAACTGACAGAAGCGCTCACCCTGCTTATAAACAGCAGGAATGGTATCTGTTGTAGTCTTCATGAATGCTACAATCTCGCCTCTATAATCACTGTCGATAACACCGACATTATCAGTAAGCCATAATGACTTTTTCCAAATACTAGAGCGTGGTATAAGTAAACCAACATATCCGGCAGGAATTTCAACTGCCAATCCTGTATGGTAAACCAACATCAGCTGATTTGCTTCATTAAGAGCTGTTTCAATCTTAGTACAAGTCAAATCAATTCCTGCAGCACCTTTTGTGCTACGAATAGGGAGGATAGCGTTATCCTCAAGTCTCTTAAATTTCAACTCCATAGTATTCAAATATTATTTTATTATTGTCACCCCACTAGGATTCGAACCCAGACTCACAGAGGGTTAGAGCCTCCGGTGCTACCGTTACACTATAGGGCAATAAGCGCGTAACCTTTAGCTGGAGTTACGCAGAACCAGTATTGGCGCCATTTGGATCCTGCAGCTCCGAGCGCTGCTAGGGCAGAAAGCTTTTCTTTCACCCGGATATCCCAGTTTATAGAGATTTCAGAAATGGCAATAACCTCTCAGCGTTCGTTGACAACTAAATGATTTCGCATTCTTTCTGTATCCCGCCCGTTTTCTTTGACTCTTAAGTTATGGGTTTATTTTACTCTTAAGTTTTAGCTGGACTTATAACCAGTATTGGGTCCCTGTATCAGCTTACCATGGTAGCCTTTTATTTATAGTGTACACACAGGGATGCCACTCATATTATTAAATCTAAATCTTTGAAAAAAAATGAATAAAATTATTTCAATCTTAATTTCTTAAAAAGAATGTGTTGGAGTCTATGCAGGAGTCGAACCTGCTAACTATTCCCTTTGTATCGGGCCGTCTTTACCGTTTGACTAATAGACTCTAAAGGTGATTACTTAGTACGAGTAATCCAATTCCATAAGCGTTTGTACCAAGGCTTCTTAGTTTTCTCTTCCACTTTTTTAGCCTTACATCCTAAGTATACGCAGTCATCCTTTACTACAGCGCACCCGTTCTCTGGAAGAATCTCATCGAGCAAAGCATCTTTAAGGATTGATATAACTGTATCGTAGTCGTAATCAGTTATTCTCATACCTGCCGAAATCTTCTGACCAATGAAATATGCTGTAACATCGTCTACATTAGCAACATCCAGCATAGAGATTATATACTTAGGTCTCTTTACCTTAACTGTCTTTTTAATAGCTTTCTTCATAACTTAAATATTAACGTGACTCACAACACATATCTCCACAATCTTCGCAAGTAAGGTTCATAGACTTATTCACCTTCTGCATAGCTGCCCACTCTTCTTTTCTCTTCTGGTCAGCTTCTTTAGCATTATTAAGAGCTTTCAACCAATCTTCAGACTGAACTATTACGAAGTCTGTGCCAAGGTCTCCATCGTAGAATGTAACAAGGATATCATTCTTCTTTACATCTGCCTCAATAATCTTATCTGATGAGATCTTTGATGTCCACTCAATATGAGCGGCCTCTGGAATGATGTAGATGTCATCAATTGCTCGTGCTGATCTATTAATAGCGGTAACTTCAGCTGTCTCTGTATCAACAACAATAGGCTTACGCTCAATGTTTATTATCTTTTTCATATGGGCTTAATGGTTTATTTTTATTATCTTTAAATCTATTCTTAAGCTTAAATCTAAATAGTTTGTTTATTAATACGTCTCTAGTATCATCTTTATCTTTCATAACATCAACAACAAACTAAAACTAATGCATAACTATTTGTTTCACTAGCTCTGGATCATCGTTCAATGTACGTCCAATCTATCTACAAACTTTATCTATATTCATTACTTCTCTACTGTTTCAGTTGCTACAATATCGTAAAGCGATACAAGCTGAGAGTCCTTAAGCAAATCGAAATACATAGCACCTCTAGATGATCTATATATAACGATATCGCCAACCTTAATAGGCATCTGCTGTATCTTTTCATCGCCATATGGGTGTGTATACTCATATGGCAACTTAAGTACAACAGCTCTAGAGAAATCTGAATCAACTTCCTTTATCTCTGTCTTTACTTCATCATAATCAACTGCCTCGATCCCATCCTTATCCTTCTTAGGCTTAGTATCCTTAGCTACAGGTTCGGAGATCTTCTTCTTAACTTTAACAGGCTCAAGTGGCTTTACCAAGAACATTTGTCTGAACTCATACTTTATTTTTGAGCTCAAGTCCTCTGCCAACTGGGTCTGATCTATCATCTTATCATCCATATTACTTCTTCAATCCTTTAAGGTACTCAAGTAATTTAATCATGTTTCTCAATACTGTTTCATTCTCAACAAGCAAACACTGAGGAGTGTTCTCGTCGGCCTTTGTCTTGAGGGTATAAAGCTCATTATTGTATTCATTGAGCTTATTGTCAATCTCGTCAAAGATGTTTACAAATTTCTTTGCTTCGTTAACTTCCTCAACATATCCATTGTCGAGAAGCATCTTGGCATATTCCTTTGAGATTCTATAAACAGAATTGTAAGAAGAAACAACCGTTGAATTGTCTTCGTTTGAGCTATTGTGCTCTTCGTTATATACACTTTCGTACTGATCTGTATCAGCGTTGTACTCAAATGTATCACCATTCTCCATTACGAAGAAAGGCTTAATAACCTTTAAAATCTTTGTCATATCCAATTGCTTTTTATTGTTTTACGCTGCCATAACGAAATAATTTTCAAAAAGGTTGCAAAATTGATATAAATTTTGTAAAAACAGTATTTTCCTTGCAGATATGCAACTTTTTTAGCTTTTTTACGTTAGGGGGATAGTAGGGGGTTAGTCAGCTAGAACCCTTTCTCTTATATATTCTCTTTAGGAGATCTACTTTAGTAGTACAGCTATTACAGTATGTAAGACTATACAACTATAGTATAGCTATATATAAGCTTAATAATAATTGTAAGACTAATAAGAATAGTATGGATAAGAAGAAAAAGTGTATAATAGACGAATATAATACGGTATACGGATTTAGTTTATTTGTTATACTTAATGCAGATAAGTCTGTAGTAGATAAAAGATTTGGCTTTAGAGACGATGATCAATCTATAATAGATGATAAATGGTCACCTTATACAGCATATACTATTATGGGGGCATATGATAAATCGACTAATAAAGACTGTGAAATTATAGTAATAAACAAATTGTATAACACTACAGACGATATAAATACCTTTGCTCATGAAGCGTTTCATGCGGCTGTAGATATACTTGAGGCGTGTCATATAAAACTCTCTGATGATACAAACGAGGCATATGCATACTTAGTTGGGTATTTTGCCGAATGTATAAATAAAACAGCGAATAAACAATGAACTAGTTTGAGATGAGTGCTGTACTATATTATGCCGACCTCTTATCTCTACAATACTAGAACAAACCGTGTACAGAATAGTGTAAATATTTCTTTATACATGGAGTACCAGTAAATATAGCATACATTGTAGAATAGGAGCCGATATATGACCTTAATAATCAATGGTTCTAGAAGAGCCTTAAGGAATATAGTATGCTAAAGCATAAATTTGGCGAAGATGGGGCTATGAGCTTTATAAAAAACCTATGTAATCTAGGAGTGGCAGGGTCTGTAAATGCTACTCAAATGATGAAACATATTCATAGATATGACGATAAATAGGAGCGAGATAAAGCGTTTAGAATGTTTAAATTCAACAGATCAAAAGCAAAATATATTCACTTAATACATAATGACGATGGTGAAATTGTAGAGGAAGAGTGCACAAAATACGTAGCCCATGCTGAGCGAAATTGCAAAAGATAAAGAATATTTAAGAGCGGCAGAAATAATACTAAGAGCCGAGAAAAACGGTAGAAGATTAGGATTTTACGAACCAGATAAAGATGAATCCATTTGATATAATATTTATGTTTTTGATACTTCCAATAGTAGCTACTACAACATGTTGGATAATACTTAAAGATGATAAAAATAATGGGAAAGATTAGTAAATATAGCAATTTGTACGATAAAGATGGTAACTTCTTGCATAAGCCAGGAAATTATTCAATTGAAGAACTTGAGGAACTTATAGACACGCTTGACAAAAACTCTAAAGAGTTTGCAAATGCCACAGCAATCCTTATGCACATGTATGAGCAAAAAGGTAATCCTCATAAGGACGAACTTATACAAAAGCTTATTGAGCAGTCTAAAACAAAGACTACCAAAGCTGAAGTTGTAGATGCTTTAAATGATTTAGAAGATGAAGAGACAAGAGAAGATGGATCCAGCACAGAGGGATGCGTATCAGATACTCCTGAAGGAAATGGAGAATCAGGGAGAGGAAGCGATTCCAACGAAACAGATACTACAATTAGCACTGCAGCTTGATGAAAAAGGAGAGTTCTACAAATTCGTAGAAGTATTCGGGGATGGCAGAATAGATGATAAAGATGTTCTCGGACTGTCCAGAAACAACTAAAATTATATTAGACTTAATATATGGAGACGAAGGAGACGGAATTAGTACAATTAGTCAGACAGCTTAGAGATTATGTAATCCTGGACAGAAAAGATTATGAAAAGCTTGTACAGAATAGTAATCTAGAAATTAATGAGAGTGCATTAGAGGCTAGAGATGCCCAAATAAAACTGTTAGAGCAGCAATTAGCACGCCAGGAAGACTGGGTTAACTACTGGAAAAATAAGTACAAAGAATGTCTAGAAGAATTAAAGAAGAAGACTACAAGCAGGATTAAATGGTGGAGATTTTAAAAATAGGAGATTAAAATATGTTAGTAGATATATCTGATATTAAAAAGAATTTAAACAAAGAGGAGAAAGAGATATTTGATAAGGTAATAAAGGCCATGAATGCTAAAAGTGTTACAGTAAGCATGCTAAAATTGGCATTCTGGGTAATATTGTTGTACGCATGTTTTGCCTTCTTACCTCTATGGGCCGCTATTTCTCTTATTGGAATAAAGCTTGCAATCCCTGTAGCAATGTTCATTAAGTATGTAACTGTTGCAAAGAAGCTGATCAAGGACGACAAGGACGCTAATAAGAAGATATTGTCAATTAGGTTAAAGATCGCTAATAAAGAGGCAAGATGATTCCAACAGAGCAAAATAAACATCTTCCGTGTGTAACAAATAAAGCGTATGAAATAACTCTATACTTAATGTTTAATAGAGAATTCATGAATGATGTATATAGAACATTTCGTATTATTAGCCGGGGCTTATAACCTCGGCTTTTTTATTGAGCTTGCATAATATTTTATTTTTTTTATTTTTTAAACTGTTATGTGTGTACGGAAAGGCGAAACAGCAACAAATCACACCCCGGTATATACTTTCGGATTGGGGTATCCCCCCATGACAAAAACAAATTTATTCACAATTCAAAAACTCAAAGCACAATGAAAAAGATTAATCAAATTGCTACCATTAACGACGTTTCGCTCAATGATAAACTTAAAGAGTGGAATGAAGAAAATGAGGCATTTCGCGTTCAATTACGCATTGCTTATTCAGCAGATGATTCAAAGGATGAAGATGATAATGACTTATTATCATTAGCTGATTTTGAGGAGGCTGGTGCCTCTGTTGGTAAGACTTATACATGTTTAATTAACTTCGATTCGCTGCTTACAGACAAGCACACCGAAACGGAACAAAACAAGGCATTGAAAAAGTTAGTAGAGAAGTTCAAAGGTAAGAAAGCCCGTTTTTCTACATTTGATTTCACAATTAGTGAACTAACAGACGGCAAAGAAAAGGCTATTAATGACGGAACACACACATATTCATCTTTGGCAAACACTTACTTAGGTAGTGTAGAAGATGAAGAAAGTGAGTTCAACAAACTCAAAAATCGTATGCTTGATATGGTCGATAATGATTTTGACTTTGGTCAAGCTGAT